>ERZ1022756.1-NODE-1-length-128221-cov-10.903063_pt1 | contig 128221 bp, 125 predicted proteins | sample MGYA00520902_ERZ1022756 | MGnify/ENA primary metagenome ERZ1022756 (study PRJEB33162, sample SAMN09537601) | freshwater metagenome | isolation source: freshwater | place: Canada:Alberta | collected 2017-07 | study: EMG produced TPA metagenomics assembly of the...
GGGGAGGGGTGTCCCGGCTGTGCCGCTCCGGTCCGCAGGGTGGTTCAGGGCGGGCGATCCAGCTTCTGGTGCCCGGCTTGTCAGCGCTGATACCGTTGACCTTCATGGCCCTTCCCGTTATGGGCGCGCCTTCGCAAGTCAGCCGGAGAGTGATTCCGGCCCGCATTTGCTCGTGATTTTAGCCGATTTTCAGAGGAATTCATGGCCAATACGCCCCAGGCCCGCAAGCGCATCCGCCGCAATGCGACCCGCACCGTCGTTAACAAGAATCGCGTTTCGCGCATTCGCACCCTCGTCAAGAAGGTCGAACTCGCGCTGATCGCAGGCGACAAGGCGGCAGCGACTACGGCGATGGCTGCGATGCAGCCGGAACTGGCGCGCGGTGTTGCCAAGGGCGTGGTGCATAAGAACACCGCCGCTCGCAAATTCTCCCGCCTTACCAAGCGGTTGTCGGCACTGGCCTGACAAAAACCGGGTTTTTCTGGCGGGCACGAATCGCTCGCCGAACTGCCGAAACATGAAAACCGCCGGCCCTCAGGTCGGCGGTTTTGTTTTGTTCCTTCTGTGAAACATTTGTGACCGCTGGCGGCTTTGGATCCGACGTCACGGATAATCCGCGATTCGCAGCAACCGGCCTGCCAAAGTTCCGTGAAAATCGTTATTTAACAAACAGTTAAAACGAAAAATCGGATTCCCGCAGCTTTCCGCGTCAATGGGCAATATTTCGTTTTTTTTGCACCCCCGAGGCTTGCCGAGCGGCCTTGGCTGCTCATAGACAGTCGGAGTCGCCGGGAGCCAATCCTGCGTGGCCGCTACAGACCAAATTCAAAATGGGGCCCGATTGCCAGTCATCGGGACGGGGGAAGATGTGTGCCGTTCGCCTTCGGGGGAAGGCATGGCACAAGTGCGGGAACGGCAGTTGCAATGAATCAGGCGGCAGAGTTGGGACAGGATGGAACGTTACATGATGCCGCCGGGCTGGGAGTTCTCTGGACTGCAGTAGCAGCCGGTCTGCGGATCGATGTCGGAGCACGGGCTTTCGACCATTGGATCAAGCATTTGCGTCCACTGACCTTCAACGCGTCAACCGGCGAATTGCTGATTGCTTCCCCCAGCATGTTCACGGCCGAACAAGTGGAACGCCGCTTTGCGGACCGCCTGCGTCTGGCCTGGCAGCAGCATCTTTCGGGACTTGAATCGATTCGCGTGGTCGCTGCCCCGCGTGCGGGCATGCCGTCTGGTGAACCGGATTCGGTGCGCACCATGGCCGCCCAATCTGGGCCTGCTGCACCCCGTGTCGCTCTGGAGACCCGTTTTTCATTCGACAGTTTCGTCCAGGGGCGCAGCAATGTGCTCGCGCTGAATGCCGCGCGGCGGGTGGCGGCGGTGGAACCGCCCCAATTCCACCCGCTCTATCTGCGCGCGGAAACCGGTCAGGGCAAAACCCACCTCCTGCATGCGATCGCAGCGGCGACGCTTGCGCGCGATCCTTCGGCGTCGATCATTCTGATGTCCGCCGAAAAGTTCATGCTGGAATTTGTGGCGGCGGTGCGCAGCAATGACATGCTTGCCTTCAAGGCGCGGCTGCGCGCGGCGAGCCTGCTGCTGATTGACGATCTTCAGTTCGTTATCGGCAAGGATTCAACGCAGGTTGAGCTGCTCCACACCTTTGATGACATCATGTCGTCTGGCGGGCGGCTCGTGGTCGCGGCAGACCGTTTGCCGCACCGGCTTGACGGGATCGACCAGCGGCTGCTCTCGCGGCTTGCTGGCGGGCTTGTTGCGGATATTGATCCGCCGGATCTCGCGCTGCGCGTCGCGATCCTCGAACGCAAGGCGTTGGCGCTCGGTGCCGATGTTCCGCCAGCGGTGATTGACTGGATTGCTGAAACCTTCCCCCGCAATGTCCGCGAACTTGAAGGCGCGCTCAACAAGCTGGTTGCCTATGCCGCGCTGACTGATGCACCGATCGACCTCGCTTCGGCGCAGGAGCGACTGGCGGAGACTGCACGCGGCAGCCGGGCGCGCATCACTATCGAGGATATCCAGCGAGCCGTTTGCACCCATTATCGCATCGACAAGAGCGAAATGGCCTCGCAGCGCCGGACCCGCGCGGTCGCGCGTCCGCGTCAGGTGGCGATGTATCTCGCCAAGGAATTGACGCCGCGCAGCTATCCGGAAATCGGCCGCCGTTTCGGCGGGCGCGACCATTCGACAGTGATCCACGCGGTCCGTACGATCGAATCCTTGCGTACCGACGATGCGGATCTGGATACCGACATCCGCCGCATCCGCCGCGCGCTGACCGCCTGACGTTTCGAACGGCGGCTCAGCGCCGCCGTTCGGGTGGCGCTACGGTAATCCGAACCTTTTCACCCGAGTTGCCGGGAAATCCGGTGAACATCGCTTCGACCAGATTGGGCACCAGCTCGGTCAGATTGTCATTGCGTGACACCGCCTCGGCCGATCCTTCGAACAGCCGTTCGCCTGTCCCGTTGCGCTCAATGATGATGTCGAGCCCACTGGTGAAGACGGTATAGCTGCGGATTCCCACGTCTCCGAAACGCGGGCCGAACAGGAACGGATCATACCAGCCGTGGACGTAACGCAGCCCGCGCCGAGTCCGCACGATCAGCGGGCGACCGTAGAAGCCGTGGCCCCAGGCCGGTCCCCAGAAGGGGTCGGCATAAAAGGGGTCGGCCACGATGCGCTCGCGTCCATTATCGACGCCATAGGCCATGCGGATAAGGAAATCCGGCTGCTCGCCCGGCGCTGCCTGACGATAGCCGAGCCGCGTCATTTCGGCGGCGACAAGGCTGGCATACTGCGCGAATTCCAGACCGCCCTGATCGCGCTCGTCGCGTGGCTCGACCGCGAAGCTCTGGCCCTGTGGCGCAGGCATTTGCTGGAACCGGGCCACTTCGGCGCGGAAGGGGGTGGCGCAGGCGCCAAGCGTGCCGAGCGCGAGCGCGGCGGCGGCGATCTTGAGGCTGGTGGCGACACGCATCGGTGCTGACCTTTCGTGATTCAATGCCCCAGATGTGGGGCTAAAAGCGCGCCTGCACAAGCAGCAGACTGTTTCCCGCTACTGTGGGTGAGGGGTGCTGAACAGCGGTTGAACCATCGTACCCCCGCACCGGTTCATCGCCGGCGGGCCGCACAATGCGGGTCAGCGCGACGCGGGGAACAGCCCCAGCGCGGCATGGGTTGCCTCCAGCGTCGGCACCGCCATGGCCCGCGCGCGTCCCGCACCTTCCTCGAGGATGGCGTCGATGGCGGCGGTATCGGCCATCAGTTCAGCGAATCGCTCGCGGATTGGCCCCAGCTTCGCGACGGCCAGATCGGCAAGGGCCGGCTTGAACGCGCCAAAGCCTTGTCCGGCAAAACGCGCGCACACGTCCGCGCGGCTCTCTCCCGCCAGCGCGGCATAAATGGTGACGAGGTTTGCTGCTTCGGGCCGCCCGTCCAGCGCCGCCGGATCCTCAGGCAGCGGATCGGCGTCGGTCCGCGCCTTGCGGATTTTCTGTGCGATCGTGTCTGCGTCATCCATCAGGTTGATACGGCTCATGTCGCTGGGGTCGGATTTCGACATTTTGGCGCTGCCATCGCGCAGGGACATGACGCGCGGCGCGGTGCTGCCGATCATCGGCTCTGGCAGGGTGAAGGTCTCAGTGCCGGTGTCGAGGTTGAATTTGGTCGCAATGTCGCGCGCCAGTTCCAGATGCTGCTTTTGGTCCTCGCCGACCGGCACATGTGTCGCCTGATAGAGCAGCACGTCTGCCGCCTGCAGCACCGGATAGGCATATAGGCCGATGCTTGCGCCCTCGCGGTCCTTGCCTGACTTTTCCTTGAACTGCGTCATGCGGTTGAGCCACCCCATCCGCGCTGTGCACATCAGCAGCCAGGCAAGCTCGCTGTGCTGCGGCACGCGCGTCTGGTTGAACAGGATCGATCGTGTCGGGTCGATCCCGCTGGCGATCAGCGCCGCCGTCAATTCGCGAACATTGGCAGAGAGTTGCGCCGGATCGTTGCGCACCGTGATGGCGTGCAGGTCAGCCAGGAAAAACAGGCACTCGCCCGGATGCTCGTCCTGCATCGCGACCCATTGCACGATCGCGCCCAGATAATTGCCGAGGTGGAGATTGCCGGTGGGCTGGATGCCGGAAACGACGCGCATGGGCTTGTCCTAAGGAATAGTTTGATCGCCTCAGCCGCGACGGCGCAGCAGGGCTTTAAGCTCGCCGAGGCGATAGACGCCGAAGACGAAAGTCGAAAGGGCATAGAGCGCCGCACCACTGCCGCACAGCAGGATGAGCACGCCGATTCTCTGCCATAGCCCGCCGGTCAGCCAGGGGTCAGCGAGGGCCGATCCGTACCACAGCCCCAAGCCCATCGCCGCGCCGGCAAGCAGGATGCGCCACAGCTTCGCTCTTAACCGCGCATCGATACTGAGATGCCCGCGCCGCCTCAGGAACCAATACAGCAGCGCCACATTGACCCAGGCCGACGCTGCCGTTGCAATGCCGACGCCGACATGCGCGAACGGCCAGATCAGGATGAGATTGCCGACCAGATTCACCAGCATCGCGACCAGCGCGATCCTGACCGGCGTCTTGGTGTCGCTGCGGGCGTAAAACCCGGGGGTGAGCACCTTTATCAGAACATAGGCAGGAACACCGATGGCAAAGGCGGCGAGCGCGGCGGCCGTGCCCATCGTATCGGCCGCGGTGAACTCGCCATGTTCGAACACGCCGCGCACGATCGGCACGGTCGCCACCGCCAGCGCCACTGCGGCGGGGAACGCCAGATAGAAGGCGAGCTCCAATGCCCGGTTCTGTGTCTCATTGGCCGCCGGCGCGTCGCCGCTGCCGATCTGGCGGGACAATAGCGGCAGGATCGCCGTGCCGACGCCGATGCCGAGCAGCCCGAGCGGGAGTTGCACCAGCCGGTCCGAATAATAGAGCCAGGATACAGACCCTTCGGGCAGGAAACGCGCGGCGAGCGAGGTCGATATGAGCAGGTTGAACTGGATCGCGCCCTGCCCGATCGCGGCCGGCGCGATGAGGAGGAGCATGGTCTTCACCTCGGGCGACAAGCGCGGCATTGAAAGGCGCAGCACCACGCCGTTGGCGCGGCAGGCGAGGATCAGCCAGACGAGCTGCAGCACGCCCGACAGCGTCACCGCCACCGCCTGCATCTCCGCCGTTTCCTCCGGTGTGCTCCCCCGGAACAGCAGCAGCGCGCCAATCATGCAGACATTGAGCAGGATCGGCGCTGCCGCATTCACCCAGAAACGGTTGAGGCTGTTGAGGATACCGCCAAGCAACGAAACGAGGCTGATGAGCCCCAGATAGGGAAAGGTGATCAGCGTCAGGTGCGTCGCCAGCGCAAATTTCTCTGGCCCACCATCAGGAAAGCCGCCGGTCATCGCCCAGACAATGGGCGCGGCGGCGAGCATCATTACCACCGTGAAGATCACGAGGAAGGGAAAGAGGATGGAAAGGACCGCACCGGCAAAGGCCTGCGCGGCAACCAGTCCGGAACCCGGCTCGTCCTTGTCGGCCTCGGCCATGCGGCGGTTGAACATCGGTACGAAGGCGGCGGCAAAAGCCCCTTCGGCAAACAGTGCGCGGAACAGGTTCGGGAGGCGCCAGGCGATCAGAAAGGCGTCGGATGCCATGCCGGCACCCACAAACTTCGCCATCAACATGTCGCGGACGAGGCCAAGCACACGGCTGACCAGCGTCAGGCTACCGATGGTAGAGACCGCCTTGATCAGGTTCATCGGTTGCCGCTCCCCTCGCGCGGCACCGGCGTCAGGCGTTGCCTGCCGGCTGCTCGCTACCGTCCGCTGCTGCCGCCATCTGCTGCTGTTGGGCGAGATAGAGGCCGTGGAAATCGATGGGTTCCAGCAGCAGCGGGGCATAGCCGCCGTCGCGCACGGCATCCGCGATCACGCGGCGGGCGAACGGGAACAGGATACGCGGCGCTTCTGCGAGCATGAAGGCATGGACCTGCTCGGCCGGCACGTTGCGCACGCCGAACAGCCCCGCATAGGTCAGGTCGACGACAAAAGCCTGGCCTTCCTCATGCTTGGAGCTGATGTCGATCTTGATCGCGGTTTCATGGACGCCATCGGCGACGGGCTGGGAACCGATGTTGAACTGCACGTCGATCTGGGGCGCGCTGGTCCACTGGTAGCTGTGCGGCGCATTCGGATTTTCGAACGACAGATCCTTCACATATTGCGAGATGAGGCCGATCGCCGGGCCGGTATCGGCACCATTGGGCTGCATCGCGGGTTCGGCGGGGATCGTGTCATCGGCCATCTGGCTGCTCGTTTCCTGTTCTGTTTGCGAAAGGGCAGGTTTGGCCCTTGTTTCGTCTCTGGCGCGGGCCCTAGCAGCGCCCTATGGCGCGTGCAACCGCACCGGCTGCGACGCATGGTAAGAATGGTGCGCCGAACGGTTTGAAACCGTGCGCAACATACCCTACATTCATGCCACGCCCGTGCGGAGCGGGGACCACATAGACTGGATGCCAGCGTGACGCCGACGATCATCATTCTTGCCCTTATTGCCGCATTTCTTGGGCTGCGCCTCTATTCGGTGCTGGGCAAACATGGCCGCGACTCCGAACCGGCGCTGCCGCAGGCGGATGATCGCCGTCCTGCCCCCGCCGCTCATGCGCCAGGCTCGGTTGCTGATGCGCCGCGCACTGCGGCGCCTGTGCCGGCGCAGGAGATGGTCTATGAACCCGCCGCCGAAATCGGCATCCGCGCAATCCTCTCGGCCGATCGTAACTTTGATGTCGGCCGCTTCGTCAACGGCTCCAAGGCTGCCTATCGCATGATTTTGGAAGCCTATTGGAAGGGCGATCGGGATACGCTGCGCGGCCTGTGCGATGCGGACAGCTATGAGGCATTTGATGCTGCTATCGCCGGGCGTGAAGCGCGTGGCGAAACGCTCGACAACCGCCTGATCTCTATCGAAAAAGCGACCATCGTTTCGGCCAGCCTCGCCGGCAAGACCGCGCGCGTTGCCGTTCGCTTCGAAGCCGATATCGCCGCGATCACCCGCGATGCCGAAGGTCGCGTGATTGCCGGGTCGATGTCCGATGCCGTTGCGACGCAGGATGTGTGGAGCTTTGTTCGCGATACGGATGCAGCCGGTCCCGAATGGCTGCTCGACGAAACCGACGCCGAATAAGCCACACGCCGTAGCCTGTTTGGCTAAGCCTCTGCTTGTACAGGCTGATCTTCCAAATCCGTTGGTCCTGAGCTTGGCAAAGGACACCACTTCCCTTTTGCGTGGCGAAAGGGCAGTGCATCGCTTCGCTATGCACGATGCAAAGGGGAGTGGCTTGGTGGCTGGACGATATCGCATCCTGAAATCTTTCGGTTGCACTGTTGCGCTGGCCAGCCTCGCCGCCTGTGGTTCCATCATTCCGGCAAGCGGCAGGCCGGCCCCGTCCGCGGGTGTGCCGCCGGTTGTTCAGCCCGCTCAACCGCGCGTTGCTTCCGCGGCCGTGCCCCGGGTTGTGCGGCCTGCTCCGGCGGGTGAAGTGGCCGCAGTGCCGACGCCGGCCATTCCCGGCACGCCGCTGCCCGCACCCGCTGTTGATGCTGCTGCGGCCGTGACTGCCGTCACCGCCGGGGTGCAGCCCGCAGGCGATGTCGCTCGCCTCGGCCTCAGCGCCGAAGCCGCAGCCCGCGCGCTTGCCGCGTTCCGCACCTCCTGCCCGTCGCTGCTGCGCCGTGCCGATGCAAGCGGCCTCACCCGCAATGAGGATTGGCGGCCTGCTTGTGACGCAGCGCGCGGCTGGGCGGACAGCGAAGCGCCCCGCTTCTTCGAAAGCCAGTTCACGCTGGTGCAGGTGGGTGATGGGCGCGGCCTGGCCACCGGCTATTATGAGCCTGAAATCCTCGGCTCGAGGACTCGTCAGCCCGGTTATGAAGTCCCGGTCTATGGCGTCCCGTCGGATCTCGTGGAGGCCGATCTCGGCGCCTTCGTGCCCAGCCTCGCCGGCCAGCGCATCCGTGGGCGGATCGAAGGCAATCGCCTCGTCCCCTATGCAAACCGCGCCGACATTGAATCCGGCGCGCTCGCCGGGCGCGGGCTGGAAATCGCCTGGGCAGCGGACCCGGTCGAATTCTTTTTCCTCCAGATCCAGGGCTCCGGCCGCTTGCGCCTGCCGGACGGCAGTGTGATGCGCATCGGTTATGCTGGGCAGAACGGCCACAGCTATGTCGGCATCGGTCGTATGCTGCGCGATCGCGGCGTGCTCCAGCCGGGCGAGGCCTCGATGCAAGGGCTGATGAGCTATCTGCGCCGTCAGGATGATGGCGGCGCGTCCGTTATGCGGGAAAATCCCAGCTTCATCTTCTTTCGTGAACTGACCGGAGCAGGGCCGCTGGGCTCGCTCGGCGTTCCGGTGGTCGCGCGGGCGAGCGTTGCCGCGGATCCTGCCTTTGTGCCGCTCGGTGCGCCGGTGTGGCTGGCGTTTGACCGTGCCGAGGCGACGGGCCTGTGGATCGCGCAGGATACCGGCGGCGCCATCCGTGGTGCCAACCGGTTCGACACCTTCTGGGGTGCAGGCGACGAAGCACGCGCCATTTCCGGCGGCATGAGCAGCCGTGGTGCGGCGCTCATCCTTCTTCCCCATGCCAGCGTCACCCGGCTGAATGGCGGTCGCTGAACCCTATGCCAAAGCCGCCGCCAGACCCGGGCGAAGCCAATTGGCGGCGCATCAAGGCGACGGTTAAGCCGCTGAAGGGCAAGCGAAGCCCGCCTGCAAAGAAAGTCCTGACTGAAAGCCCGCCCGTCGCGAGTGAGGTGGAGGGGCGGGCCGGGCGTGTCTCGCCTCCGATGGGCACCAGCGCAAAGCTCCGGCGTTCCAGCGGCGTGGCGCAGCCGGTTCAGCCGCCGGCCCCGCCCAAGCCGCGGGGCATCCCCTCCTCCCTCGACGGCACATGGGACCGGCGCATCCGGACCGGTCGGCTCGAACCCGATCTCGTCGTCGATCTCCACGGCCACAGCCTCGCCAGCGCACACACCCACCTTGCCCGCGCGCTTGACCGTGCGGCGGGGCAGGGCGCGCGCGTCATCCTGCTGATTGCCGGCAAACAGCGTGGGCCGGATGAGGCACCGCGCGGCGCCATCCGCCGCGAACTCGAAAGCTGGCTCGCCCACAGCGGCCACGCCCGCCGCATCGCCGCCGTCCGCAATGCCCATCCGCGGCATGGTGGCGCCGGCGCGCTCTATCTGGTGCTGAGGAAAGCGGGGGACTAACCGTCATTGCGAGCGGAGCGAAGCAATCCAGTGCGGGTGACGCCTTCTCTGGATTGCCGCGCGGCCTTATGCCGCTCGAAATAACGAAGCTCTTGCGCCTTACCCCTCGATCACCCGGCGGTAAATTGCCACCAGTGCGTGCAGGTCATCGACCGCGACCGCCTCGTCGCGCTTGTGCATCGTCGCATTGGGCGGGCCGAATTCGACGATGGGCGCAAGGACGTGCAGGAAACGCGCGTCGCTCGTCCCGCCGGTGGTGGAGCGTTCGGGCTCGACACCGGTGACCGCGTGGATCGCTGCCGCCACCTCGTCGACCCAGGGTGAGGGGCGCGTGCGGAATGCCTCGCCATAGACCGTCCAACGCACCTCTGCTTCGGGCACCTCTGCCTTGGCGACGCGCGCGATCATCGCGCCCAGATCCTCGCCGCGGTGCAGATCGTTGAAGCGGATGGAAAGGCGCGCGCTCGCCTTTGCCGGGATCACATTGCCGGCGGGGTTGCCGACATCGACCGTGGTCGGCTCGATGTTCGACGGCTGAAATCCCTCGCTGCCCTCGTCGAGGGTGATGCCATCGATGGCAGAGAGGATGCGCACCAGCTTGGGGATCGGATTGTCGGCGAGGTGCGGGTAGGCGACATGGCCTTCGCGCCCCGGCACGTCGATCCACACGATGCACGATCCGCGCCGGCCGATCTTCACCATGTCCCCCAGCCGCGCCACGCTGGTCGGCTCACCTACCAGGATCGCATCGGGCGCCACGCCGCGCTCGGCCATGCGCTGCATGAGGAGCTTGGTGCCCCATGTCGCCGGCCCTTCCTCATCGCCGGTCAGCAGCAGGCTGAGCGTGCCGGCGTCGGCGGGCACTGCCGCCGCTGCCGCGATCCACGCGGCGATGCTGCCTTTCATGTCGGTCGCGCCGCGCCCGTAGAGGATGCCGCCGGCGATGCGCGGCTCGAACGCGCTGCTGCTCCAGCCGTCACCTGCGGGCACGACATCGAGGTGGCCGGCAAAGGCGATATGCCGCCCCCTGCCTTCACGCACCGCGAGCAGATTTTCGACCGGCCCGTCGGGCGCTTCGCCTTCCACGAACCGCTCGACGGTAAAGCCCAGCGCGGCGAGTTCCGCCTCCACCACATCGAACACCGATCCGGTCGCCGGCGTCACGCTCGGCACGGCAATCAGGCGGCTGGTCAGGTCGACGACATCGATGGGGGAGAGGCTGGCCATGGGCTCCATACCAAAACTCTTCACCCTGAACTTGTTTCAGGGTCCATGGAGTGACATCACAAATGCCCGACCATGGATGCTGAAACAAGCTCAGCGTCACCCAGGCAGGAGGCCGCCCATGCCCAAGCTTGATCTAGACGCCATCCCCCAGACCAACGCCACCGGCTATCCGCCGCCGTTCGACGCGCCCGTGCAGGGCCGCTGGTATCGTCGCCTCGCTCCGCCGTCCGGCCTCACCGATTTTGCGGCGAGCCATGTCGTCCTCAAACCCGGTGCATGGTCATCCCAGCGCCATTGGCATGGGGATGAGGATGAATTGCTGGTGATGGTCGCGGGCACCGCGGTGCTGGTGGAGGATGAAGGCCGCACTATCCTCTCGCCCGGTGACATCGCCGTATGGCCAAAGGGTATCTGCAACGGCCATCACCTCATCAACGAAAGCGAGTCTGATTGCGTGTTCGTGGTTGTTGGTGGCGGCCCCAACCGCCGCCGCGCCGATCCGCCCGCCGGTGGCACCTATTCGGATATCGACATGCTGTTTACCGGCGATGGCGGCTACACGCGCAAGGATGGCACCCCTTATCCCACCCGCCGGCCGGCCTGAGGCGTGACCGGCAGCGAATCCGCCTGGGCCGGCTTTGCGCTCGCCGTGCTCATCATAGAGCTGACACCGGGCCCCAATATGGCCTGGCTTGCCGGCCTTGCGATGGCTGAAGGGCGCAGGCCCGCGCTTGCCGCCACCGCCGGCGTGGCGCTGGGGCTCACCTTAAACGGACTGCTTGCCGCTGCGGGGTTCGCTGCGTTGATCGCCACTGATCCGCGCCTCGCTTCGGCGCTCGGCTGGCTGGGCACGGCATTCATGCTCTGGCTGGCATGGCGGGCTTGGGCAGACAGCATACCCGATGTCATGGATCGTCCGGCGGCACCCGGTATCCGCCGCCATTTTCTTGCAGGGCTCACCGTCAACCTGCTTAACCCCAAGGCTTTCCTCTTCTTCGCCGCGGTTGCCCCGCGCTTCTTCGATGGCCGGATGCCGACAGTGACGCAGGCGATCATCCTTACCGCCATCAGCGTTGGCATAGCGACCGCGGTGCATCTGCTGCTCGTCACCGGCGCGTCGCATGTCCATGCAATGATTGCCGACCCGTCCCGTACCCGGCTGATACGCCGGATCATGGCGATCGGCATGGTGGGCGTTGCTATCTGGTTTGCCGCTGGCGCGCTGCGCTAGGGGCGCCTTACTCCATCCGGAAATCGATCAGCACGAACCGGGCCCGTCGGCTGGCGAACACGCCATGGCCGCGTGCGAATGTTGAACCGAACAACAGGCCGATGCGGTCGGCGTCAGCCAACGCGGCGGCGAATTCGCGCGGATGGTTGGCGGCAGGCTGGCCCCAGACCTGCGTCCATCCGGGATCGCTGAGCGAAACGGTGACGCGGAAAGTGCCAACGCCAAGCGGGGTGACATGCGCTCCGGGCGCGAACCACCGATAATGCGCCCGGCCCCGCCGTCCGCTCCAGTCATCTCCCCGCCGCTGGATATAGAGAGAAACTGTCGCTGGCATGTCCGGGCTTTCGCGCGGAATGAAGCGCGTGCCCGGCGCCGCCTCGACACGGTAGGTGTAACTGATGCGGGAAAAGCGGGATAGGTCGGGCGCAGGCGCCGTCACATAATGGACATGGCCCGCCTCCTCGCTGCCTACCGGAAAGTCGAACGCCCACTCGCCGCCGCGCACCGGAGAGGGGGATGGCGGCATGCCGACACTATAGTTTCGCCCGCGAATGACCGGCCCGATTTCCCAGGCATCGGCCGGCGGCGCGCGCAATGCGGTGGCTTGCGCCATGACCGGCGCTGCGGGCGCGAGCGGCACGGAGAGGATGGCGAGGGCGAGAGGGGCGATCATCTTCATGACCCGCTTTTGCACAGTGCGTCTGCAACAATCGCTGAACCGTCCGTTCATCGCGCGTTGCCGAACAGGGGCAGCTCAGCCCTGCTTGCTGCCCTCGAATCGCTCGATCACCCAATCCTCGGCCTGCGCGCCGCCGATCCATTCCTGCATGTGCGGATGGCTGATCACCGCTTGCATATAGGGCTGGGCAAAGCGCGGCATTGGCATCGAATAGGTGATGAACCGGGTGACGACCGGCGCGAACATCATGTCCGCAGCGCTCCATTCGCCAAACAGGAAATCGCCTGCGCCGCCGAACCGCGCCCGCGCCTCGGCCCATAATTGCAGGATACGCGCGACATCGGCCTCGACCTCGGGGGTCAGCGGCGCTGGGTCAAAGATGCGGCGGATGTTCATGCTGTGCTGACGGCGCAGCGCGGCGTAGCTCGAATGCATTTCCGCCGCCATTGATCGCGCCATGCCGCGTGCGTTTAACTGCCCCGGCCAGTAACCGCGCTCGCCGCCGGTCTTCTCGTCCAGATAGTCGATGATGGCCAGGCTATCCCACACCACCGTATCGTCGCCGTCCCACAGGATCGGCACTTTGCCGCCCGATGGCGCGAACTCGTCACCCTCGCGCCTTTTGTCCCACTCGGCGTCATACAGCGGGACGGTTATTTCCTCGAACGGCAGGCGGCTGTGTTTCGCTGCCAGCCAGCCGCGCAGGCTCCAGGAGGAATAGGCCTTGTTACCGATGAAGAGTTTCATGTCCTTCTCCAATCGTCCTCCTGCGCAGGGCAGGGGTGGCCTTCTCAATCCTCGACTGCTGACAGTACCGCAGCGCGCAAATCGGCGATGCCCTCGCTCGTCTCGGATGATGTCGCCAGCACCTCGGGGTGGGCGGCAGGCCGTTTGCGGGCTTCGGCGGCGATCGCGGCGCTTACCTCCGCCAGTGCCGTCGGCTTGACCTTGTCGCCTTTGGTCAGAACGATGCGATAGCTGACTGCCGCCGCGTCGAGCATGTCCATCACGTCGCGGTCGACCGGCTTCAGACCATGCCGCGCATCGACCAGCAGCATCGCCCGTTTCAGCACGGCGCGTCCACGCAGATAGTCGTTGATCAGGTGCCGCCACTTTTTGACGACATCCTTGGGTGCCTCGGCAAATCCGTATCCCGGCATGTCCACCAGCCGGAACTTCAGCGGTTCGCCCACGTCGAACAGGTTCAGTTCCTGTGTCCGCCCCGGCGTGTTCGATGCGCGCGCCAGGGCCTTCCGGCCGGTCAGGGCATTGATCAGCGTCGATTTGCCGACATTCGACCGCCCAGCAAAGGCGATCTCGGGCACATCAGCCGGGGGCAAATGCTCCAGCTTCGGCGCTGATTTCAGGAACTCGATCCGCCCTGAAAACAGCACCCGCGCGCGTTCAACCAGTGCGAAATGGGCCTGTGCTTCCTCGTCGGGGCCGGTGGTCTTGCTCACTTCACCGCCATCGCCGTCTTCATCTCCGGATAGCGGGCGTAAAGCAGCCGCTGCTGGCCGATGGAGAGGATGTTGTTGGTGATCCAGTAGAGCAGGAGGCCCGCGGCAAACGGCGCCATGACGAACATCAGCACCCACGGCATGATCGCAAACACCTGCTGCTGGACCGGATCGGTCGGCGGCGGGTTGAGCTTGAACTGCGCCCACATGGTGAGGCCGAGCAGCACCGCCAGCACACCGATGCCGAGGAAGGCCGGCGGGGTGAAGGGCAACAGGCCGAACAGGTTCAGGAACATCGCCGGGTCGGGCGCGGAAAGATCCTTGATCCACAGCGCGAACGGCTGGTGCCGCATTTCCACGGTCAGCATCAGCACCTTGTAGAGCGCATAGAAGATCGGAATCTGGATCAGGATGGGCAGACAACCGGCCAGCGGGTTGATCTTCTCCTTCTTGTACAGCTCCATCATCTCCTGCTGCATCCGCGGCTTGTCATCCTTATACTTGTCTTGGATGGCCTTCAGCTTGGGCTGGACGATGCGCATCTGCGCCATCGACGCAAACTGCCGCTGGGCAATCGGGTACATCAACAGGCGGATGATCAGCGTCAGCGCCATGATGGCAAAACCGAAATTGCCGATGAATTTGAACAGCCAGTCGAGCAGGTCAAAGATCGGCTTGGCAAACCAGATGAACCAGCCCCAGTCGGTGGCCCGGTCGAACAGCGCAATGCCGCCGTCCATATACCGGTCGAGCACGTCGATTTCCTTCGCGCCGCCGAATACGCGTACCGTGCTGGTGCGCGTCGCGTTGGGGGCGAGCAGGGCCTCACCCTCGGCAAAGTCGGCCTGGTGGCGCGCGCCCTCCTGCCGCGTGAAGCGGGTCGTGACCGGCTTGGCCTGGTCGGGGATGATCGCGCCCAACCAGAAATGGTCGGTATAGCCCAGCCAGCCGCCCGTCGTGTTGATGCTCAGCGTCTGGGTTGCGACGTCGCGGATACGGTCGAGGTTGATGTAATCCGCTTCGCCGTTGAACACGCCCATTGCACCGGTGTGGATGGTCCAGGTGTCGACATCGGGCGATACGCCCTTGCGGCTGAGGAAGGCGTAGGGCTGGACGCCCACCGGCGCCGCGCCGCGGTTGGTGACGCGCTGGGTGACGGTGAACATGTAATCACGGTCGACCGCAAAGGTCAGCTCAAACACCTGACCCTGCCCATTGTCATGGCTCAGCGTGACTGGCGTGGTCGGCGTCAGCTTCGCACCAGCAGGCGCGGTCCAGACGGTATCGGCCGTCGGCGCGTTAAGGCCGGGGCCGGTCCAGCCCGTTCCCGCGAAATAATAGTCGCGCGTGCCGGCCGGCGCGAACAGGCGCACGGGCGGGGAATCGTTGTCGATAGTCTGGCGGTAATTGAGCAGCACCAGATCGTCGATGCGCGCACCCGCAAGATTGATCGATCCGCGCAGCTTCGGCGTTTCGATCGCAATGCGCGGCCCGTCGGCCAGCGCCGCTGTCACGCTGCGCACGGCTTGTGCGCGCTGCGCAGGCGGGGCGCTGCCCGGCGCTCCCGGCGCAGTGGCGGCGCTGCCGGCCGGCGCGGCCTGCTCTGTGGCCGTCGTCTGAGGCGTCGGGAACATCAGCTGGGCAAGATAGGGCCAGCCGAACAGGATCAACATGGCAAGAACCATGGCGAGGATGATATTGCGCTTGTCTTCCACGGGGGTGTGCGTCTTTCCGGCGTCTGGTCTGGGGATAATCGGCGTCAGGGTACGGGATCGTACCCGTGGCCACCCCACGGATGGCAGCGCATTAGCCGTTTCATCGCCAGCCATCCACCCTTCAATGCACCATGTTTGCCAATCGCTTCGATGGCATATTGCGAACAGGATGGCGCATAGCGGCAAGTGGGCGGCAGGATGCGCGACGGGCCCAATTGCCAGGCGCGCGCGATGAGGATGAAAACACGGCCGATCATGCCCGGTCCGCCAGTCGCCGCTTGGCCTTGCCGAGCGCCTTGGCGAGGTCGGCGGTCAGCCGGCTATACTCCATGGTGAGCGCATCGGCCCGGCCGATCAGCACATGGTCGGCGCCTGAAACCGCCGCGTCGGGATAGACCGCGCGGATCGCTTCGCGGAACCGGCGCTTGATGCGGTTGCGGATCACGGCGCCGCCGATCTTCTTGGTGACAGTGATGCCATGTCCGGCATCGGCCTCGTCATCCCCGCGCGGCTGCACCAGCAGGACAAAGGCGGGCATGGGCACGCGCACGCCGGCATTGGCGGCGAGGAATTGGGATCGCCGCGTCATGCGGCGCAGCGGCACCGGAGGTGCAGGCTCGCTGTTCAGGCAGACAGCTTCTTGCGGCCGCGGGCGCGGCGCGCGCGCAGCACGGCACGACCACCCACCGTCGCCGTGCGGGCGCGGAAACCGTGGCGGCGTGCGCGGACGAGGTTGCTGGGCTGGAAGGTGCGCTTCATGGCGGTACTTTCTGGTCGAATCTCGAATGAAAAGGGCCGCGCTTCATGGGGAAGGCGGCCTTCGCTGAGCGGCCCGCTATGGGATTCGCACTGACAAGTCAAGGTTTGTGCGCATCAACCGGCCAGTTCGGCAAGGCCCATGGCGGCCATCTCCTGCGCTGCCAGATAGCGCACATCGTCAAACGGCACACTGTTGGTCAGCGCATAGAAACGCCGCGCAGTCTCCGCCGAAAGCCCCATGTCGCGATAGTAGGACAGATATTCGGCATGCACCGGATCATCGGCCGGAAAATCCGATGCCTCATACCCATCCTCGTCGCGCCAGCTATGGACGCCGAACTCGGCGCTGGCATGCGCGCTGCGCCTGACGCCGGCAAGGAACAGCTCGACCGCGCCTGACCGCACCGATCCGCCTTGCGGAACATGGGTTTCCAGCCCCGCACGGCGCACCGCGCGCGCCAGCAGATGATTGGCGGCCTCGTCGATCGAGCCGGGGCAATCGACCATCACCAGCCGCTTGACGCCCGGGTGTGCTGCCATCAGCGCGGCAAAGTCCCGCGGGGATGCGCTGTCGACTGTGCCCGCCATCTCCACCGTGTCCGGCGCGACCAGCCGGAACGGGCCATAGCTCGCAAGCGCAGGGCGCAGAGCGGCAGGCTCGACTGCGAACGGCACGAACCGCTGGCTTGCCTTGGCATATCCCGGGTTTTCGACCGCGACTGTCTCGGTCCAAGTCAGCTCGACCGGCGCCTCGTCCGCAGCCCAGCGTTCGACAATGATGGTCTGCGCCTCGGCCGGCCGCGCAAACAGCAACAGCGCCGCCGACACCAGCATCCACAGCAGAGCGGCTACGCCTATGCGCAGCACAAGGCTGGGGCGGGACAGGGCTGGGGCTTGGGCGGAATGGCGGGCCATGCCCCGCTCTCGCGCACGCGTGCTTGCCCAAGGCTTGCGCGGAGCGGTTAACGCCGCACTCGCCCTATACCGTCCCGCAGTTGCACAATGGCGCTAAGATGCCGCTCGATTTCACGAAAACTGGCTGGGGCGGAAGGATTCGAACCTTCGCATGGCGGTACCAAAAACCGCTGCCTTACCGCTTGGCTACGCCCCAGCACGGGCTATTGCGGGGGCCTATATGCGCACCCGCTGCCGCTGAAAAGTGTTTATCCGCCGATCCGTTGGACCCAGCCGTGCGCATCGGCGGCGCGGCCGCGCTGGATGTCGACCAGGCGCTGCTTCAGCCGCTGGGTTGCCTGCCCCGGCCCGCCGCTGCCGATGGCAAAGCTCCAGTCCCGCCCGGTCACGCTGCCGACCGGCGTCACCACCGCCGCTGTGCCGCAGGCAAAGCTTTCGGTGAGGCGCCCGCTTTCCGCATCAGCGCGCCATTGGTCGATGGCATAGCGTTCCTCGCGGACCGTCAGCCCCTCTTCGCGCGCCAGCGTGATCAGGCTTTCGCGCGTGATGCCGGGCAGGATGGTGCCATCCAATGGCGGGGTCTGGATGCTGCCATCTTCGAACACGAAAAACAGGTTCATGCCGCCCAGTTCCTCGACAAAGCGGCGCTCGGCGGCGTCGAGGAACACGACCTGGTCGAACCCGCGGGCAATCGCCTCACGCTGGGCGCGCAGCGATGCGGCATAATTGCCGCCGCATTTGGCCGCACCTGTGCCGCCGGGGGCTGCGCGCGTATCTTCCTCGGACACCAGCAGGCGCACGGCCGGTGCGCCCGATTTGAAATAATTGCCCGATGCCGCGGCAATGACGAGGTAGAGATATTCCGCGCTCGGCTTTACCCCCAGAAACACTTCGGACGCGAACATGAAGGGGCGCAGGTAAATCGACCCACCCTCGACCGGCGGGAACCATTGGGCATCGGCGCGCACCAGCGCGCGGCAGCTTTCGAGGAACAGCTCCTCCGGCAGTTCCGGCATGGCCATGCGCCGCGCAGAGGCGTTGAACCGGCGCGCATTGGCATCGGCGCGGAACAGCGCCATCGCCCCGTCATCGAGGCGATAGGCCTTCAGCCCTTCAAAGATTTCCTGCGCATAATGGAGCACCGCCGCTGCGGGATCGAGGCTGAGCGGCCCGCGCGGCAGAATCCTGGCGTCGTGCCAGCCCTTGCCCTCCACATAACGGACCATCGCCATATGGTCAGTGAACGTGCGGCCAAAGCCGGGATCGGCGATCATCCCTTCGCGCACGCTCGCCTCCACCGGATGCGGGTGCGGTTCTATGGCGAAAAGGGGCGCGGACATCGGCTCTTCCTCTGGCGGGAATGGTAGGCCGCGGTTACCGGCGGGTGGGTGCAGGGTCAATGTGTGAAGGTCGCGGCTTATTGCCCTTCGCGCCTGATCGTGGTGAGAGGGGCGCCAATGTCCCCGCCGCGTCCCCCCGCCAATGATTACAGCCTCGCGCGTCTGCGCGTCGCTGCCTCGCCGCTCTATCTGCGCGGGGCGGAGGTGCAGCGCGGGGTCGATTTGCTGCTCGCCGGGCAGAATCACCTGCTGCGTGTGATTGACGGGGAACTGCGGGATGCCGGCATCGGCCGCGCGCATTTCCGCATGCTTGGCCATGTGTCCCGCTGGCCGGGGATTTCGATGGGTGATCTCATCGACCTGATCGGCACCAGCAAACAGGCGCTGACCCGCGTCGCGCGGGATCTGGAGGAGATGGGCTTCATGACCGTCACCACCGGCGCGCGTGACCGTCGCCGCAGGGAACTGGCCGTAACCCCGGCGGGGGAGGATCTGATTGCGCGGCTCGAAGCTCGCCTCGCTGCCGTTATGGCGGATGCCTATGCTGGCGCCGGGCAGGATGCGGTCAGCGGCTTTTGGTCCGTGCTCGAAGGGCTGGTGCCGGTCGCCTTGCGGATGCGCATGGCCGAATGGGAAAAGCGGCGGTAACCGCTCACCCGTCGCGTGCGGCCTGTGCCAGCGTCCGCCCGCGCTCGCGCGCTGCGCGCAACGTTTCCGCCATCAGCGCAATCAGCCGCCCGTCATTGTCGAGCACATCCAGCCCCGCCTGAGTCATCCCGCCGGGGCTCGCCACGGCTTCGGCCAGTGCCAACGGGCTATCGTCCGACTCCGCGAGCGTTGCCGCCGCCCCGGCCAGCATGGCGCGCGCCAGCGGGTCGGCATCGGCAGGATCGATGCCGAGGCGCGTCGCCGCCCCGGCGAGCGCCTGCGCAAAGCGATAGACGAACGCCGGCCCGCATCCGGTCAGCGCGGTGACCGCCTCGAACCCGTTTTCATCGGCGATCGGCTGCACATGGCCCAGCGTGTCGAGCAATTTCTGCAGCCGCTCTCCGGCGCCGCCTTCGGGCACGCCATGCGTTGCCACAACGCCGCGCCCGGTTGCCACCGGCATATTGGGCATCACGCGGGCAACGGCCTCAGCCCTCGGGAAAGCGCGCACCAGATCGCCAAGCGGCACACCGGCGAGGATCGAAACGACCAGCGTATTTGGCCCCGCAAGCGGTTCTGCTGCGGCGGCCGCGCGCACGAATTGCTGGGGCTTGAACCCGATCAGCAATATGTCGGGGGCGCTCATCCCGTCTGCGGCCGTCAGGGTCGAAACGCCACCCGGCGCCGCGCGCCCACTGGGGCTGATTGCGGTCACTTGGGCCGGGGGGAGGCCGCAGTCGATCCAGCGCGAAAGCATCGCGCCGGCCATCGCGCCGCAGCCGAGGATGGTGATGCTCTCGCCGAAATGGCTGAGCGGTCCTTTGATGGTAAGCGGCATGAACTCAGGCTTCGCCGCGGGTTTCAATCAGCGCCGCGGTAATCGCCTCGGCCGGGCTTTTGCCGCCCCACAGCACGAACTGGAACACTGGGTAGAAACGCTCGCATTCGTCAATCGCGGTGTTGACCAGCGTTTCCACCATCTCCAGCGCCAGCGTGCCTTCGTCACCCAGCAGCGTCGCATGGCGGAACACCACCATCGATGATGCCGACCACAGCTCGAAATGGCCCATCCACAGCTGTTCGTTGATCAGCGACAGCGCCTCATGGATCGCGGCTTTCCGGTCATCGACCGCCTTGATCTCGGGGAACAGCAGGATTTGCAGCACGCGGTCTTCGCTGCGCCACACGCCGCGCAGCTCATAGCTGGTCCAGCTCCCCTGTACCTGCGTGACGATCTCTTCCTCGCCGACCAGCTCGTGCGGCCAGCCATGCGCCTCGCAATAGCGGGCGAGCAGCTCGATCGGCTCGTGACCGTCATCGGAGAAATCCTGATCGGTGAAATCGTCCTGCGTGCTCATCGCCTTCGCTTTGCCGTTCGCGCTGTCAAAGCGCAATGGCCGGCATCCCGTTCAGGTGCCGGCCATGCATTAAACTGGGTCAGTGCGGCGCCATGGCGCCAGCGGCCTTACTTGGCCTTCTTGGGTGCCTTGGCCACGGTAGCAGCGGCGGCGGAGGTCGCTTCCATCACGTCGATGCGGGTCTTGAGGCCCGCAATCTCGGCACGTGCGGCGGCGAGCATATCCTTGACCGCGTCAAACTCCTCGCGGGTCACGAAATCGTCGGCGACGAAATCGCGCGCTTTTTCCTTTGCGCTGGCCTGCGCCTCGCGCGCCATGCCGGCAAAGGTGCCTGCCGCGCCGTTCAGTACGCGCGCCAGATCGTCAAAGAATTTGCCCTGCGATTGCATGTCCTGTCATCCTTGAAGCCATGCGGGGGCCATGATCCGGCTGCCCGCTACTCCCCTTGCCCGAAACGGATATTGGCACTCGCAGCGGGCGGCACAAGGGTCTCACCGTCCGGATTCAATTGATCGACCTGGAATGTGATGATCGATGCAAAGCTCAGCCACACCAGATAGGGCACCATCAGCCATGCCGCGACCTTGCGAATCCGGGCGAACAGGATGGTGGTCACGATCGCCGCAGCAAGAATGAACAGGATCAGGTAAAGTCCCAGCGTGATTTCCCGCGCGCCGAAAAACAGCGGCGGCCAGGCATAGTTGGCGATGAGCTGGATCAGGAAAGCGGCTATCGCGATGCCGCGACCCGGCGCCCCGCGCGCGTTGAGGATCATCGCCAGGGATATCCCGAGCAGGGTATAGAGCGTCGTCCATGCCGCCCCGAACACCCAGCCCGGCGGGATGGATGGCGGCAGATCCAGCGCGTTGAACCAGCGGTTGGAATAGCCGCTATTGGATAGCACGCCCATCAGACTGCCCAGTGCGACGATCAACGGCACGGTGACCAGCGCCCAGCGCAGGAAGGACATTTTCAGCTGCCCGCTTGATGCAATCTCGTTCACGCATCCGCCTCCCTTGGTTCCCGTCCGTCTTCGTCGGCTGTCTTCGTCGCGGCAAGCAGAAATTCGACATTGCCTTCCGGGCCAGTGATCGGGCTTTCGAATATGCCGTCAACGCGCCAGCCGAGCGATATGATCCAGTCGGCTGCGGCCTTGCACACCCGCTCATGCACCGCAGCGTCGCGCACCACGCCTTTCTTGCCGACTTCCTGCCGCTCGGCTTCGAACTGCGGCTTGATGAGCGCGACCAGCCGCGCACCCTCGACCGCGAAGGACAGCGGCACCGGCAAGACTTTGGCCAGCGCGATAAAGCTTGCGTCGCAGACAATGAGGTCGACCGGCTCGGGAATATGCTCTGCTGTCAGCACCCGGGCGCTGGTCTGCTCGTGGACGATGACGCGCTCGTCCTGCCGCAGCTTCCAGGCGAGCTGGTTGGTCCCTGAATCGACGGCATAGACCCGCGCTGCCCCGCGATGCAGCAGCACATCGGTAAAGCCGCCGGTCGAACTGCCGACATCGATCGCCACCGCACCTGTCACGTCCCAGCCGAGCTCTGTCAGCGCATGGTCGAGCTTGATGCCGCCGCGCGACACCCAGGGGTGGTCGCGCCCGCGCACCTCGATCGCGGCATCGGCGGAGAGCATCTCTCCGGCTTTTGCGATTTTCCGGCTTTCGACAAAGGCGAGGCCGGCCATGATCAGCGCCTGCGCCCGCGTCCGGCTTTCAGCCAGGCCGAGCTCGACGATGCGCTGGTCTGCCCGGACCTTGGCCATCACCGCGTTCCGGCGCGGGACGCCAGCATGTCGGGTGTCAGAATCTGCGGCAGGATTTCAGGCTCGCCGCCGCCCGCCGGATACCAGAGGTACAGCGGCACGCTGTTGCGGCCGTGCCGTTCCAGCTCGCGGGCAATCGCCGCGTCGGCATTGGTCCAGTCCGCGACCAGCACCGCCACATTGCCCTCACGGAATGCGTCGGCGGTTTCTTCACGGTTGATCGCTGCCGCCTCGTTGACCTTGCAGCTCACGCACCAGTCGGCGGTGAAGTTGACGAACACCGGCCGCCCCTCGGCGCGCAGCGCGGCGAGCCGCGCCTCGCTCCACGGCTCGGCACCATGGATGTCGGGCGCTTGCGCCGCGCGCGGGGCGGCTTCTTCCGGCAGCAGGGCGCTCAGGGGAAGGATGCTCGCCGCCAGCAGCAGGATCGGCCAATGCGCCGCGCGTGACGCGCGCTGTTCGCGGCCCGCCCACCAGCATAGCAGGGCGACCGTCGCCAGCGCTGCAGAACCCGCCCACCAGCCGCTCGTGCCTGTCTGCTGGGCCAATAGCCACACGAGCGCGAACGCAGTCAGCGCCATCGGCACCGCCAGCCAGCGCTGGAATGTCACCATCCACGCGCCCGGCCGCGGCAGTTTTGCGCGCAGGGCGGGGATCAGCGCGAGCGCGAGGAAGGGCAGGGCAAGGCCGAACCCCAGTCCGCCGAAGATCGGCAGCGCCGCCCAGCCCGGCAGCGCCAGCGTCGCGCCCAGCGCTGCGCCCAGGAACGGCCCGGTGCAGGGCGTCGCGACAAAGGCCGCGAGCGCGCCCGTCGCAAAGCCGCCCTTCGCGCCCTTGCCGCCACCCCAGCGGGATCCGATGCCGAGCTGGCCGAAATCGAACAGGCCGGCGAGGTTCGCGGCAATCGTTGCCGTCAGCACCGTCAGCAGCAGCACCGAAATCGGGTCCTGCAACTGGAACGCCCAGCCGACTGCCTCGCCGCTCGAACGCAGCAGCAGCAGGACGGCCCCGAGCGCCAGGCAGGTGAATGTCGCGCCCAGCGTATAACCGATGCCCTCGGCGCGCGCCTCGCGTTCATCTCCGCCGGCGCGGGCCAGTGACAGGGCTTTCAGGCTCAGGATCGGAAAGACGCAGGGCATGATGTTGAGCAGCAACCCGCCCAATATCGCCCCGCCGAGAGAGAGCAGAAACAGCCCGGCATCAAAACTGCCGCTTAGCCCGCCTTCTCCTCCCGCATCGCCTCCCGCGTCTGGCGTCGAGACAATGGCTTCGCTGCTCGCATCGGGCACATCACCCGGCGTGACCGCAAAGGAGAGGCCACGGCCGGACGCGGTGCGCAGCAGCGCATCGAAACTCTCTGCCCCCGCCAGATCGGTGCCTGCTTGTGTTTCGATGACCAGCGTGTCGCCGACACGGGTGAAACGCTGTTCTGCTGCCGGACGGTTCATTCGCGGCTGGGCAATGAACAAATGTGGCCTTTCAAGGCTGGCACCGGCCGGGAAAGGGACTGCAATGCGCAGAGTTTCGGCGTCACGCTCAAACCGCGCACCGCGATCGAGCGGTTGCGGCAACGCTGCCCGCCAGCGGTCGAAATCGGCGCGTGTGCTTTCGTCAGGGCGTCCATCGCCGGCGACCAGATTAATCGCGACTTCGCCGCGCTCGGGTACACAAATCACGTCGGTGCAGGCCAGCCAGTTGGCTACACCACGCAGCCGGATCGGCGTTCCCGCGGCAATCGAATCATCCAGCGTGACCGGAACGATCAGGGCATAAGGCGCCTTGTAGACATGGTTCATCAGGCCGGAGATGATCAGCGTGCCCGGCACCGGATAGCGGATGGCCCCGATCGTCACGCCTTCGGGCAACTGCCAGTCGATGGTCATGCCAAAACCGGCATCGCCCCCGTTCAGCCAATAACCGTGCCAGCCCGCGCTGGGCGTCATGGTGATCGCCAGATCGCTGGTGGTCCCCGGCCGGGGGGTGGGCCGTTCGGCCTCGATTGCGATGGCAATGGCATTGCCTGCCGGCCTGTCCTGTGCCTGAACAGGATGCCCTGAAACAGTCGCCAACCACAGCGCGATCAGGACTGCGACCATCGCCTTGGCTGCGGCTCGGAGCAGGCCGGCCCGCGGCTGCGGTGTCGCTTGCTGAAACACATCAAACCCGCTGTTTGTTTTTCCGCGCTGGCCTATAGGGCGTTCGGTCGTGCCTGCCAAATCAAGTTCGGGGGCAAGGCCAATTAGGTTCGCCAATGTCCGTCCCGCTTTCCTGCCAAAGGTTTTTCCCATGATCCGGCCCATGATCAAAAGCCTGCTTGCTGCCACCGCGCTGTGCGTTGGCGCGCCTGCCTTTGCGCAAACCGCTCCGGCCCCTGCCCCGGTGGACAGCACCGTGCCGGCCCCTGAGGGCGCACCATCGCTGCTGATCGTCATCGCGGTCGATCAATTTTCGTCCGATCTCTTCACCCAATATCGCCCGCTGTTCACCGGTGGTCTCGCCCGCCTCTCGCAAGGCGTCGTCTTTCCGCAGGGCTATCAGGCGCATGCCGCAACAGAGACCTGCCCGGGCCATTCGACGATCCTGACCGGCGCGCATCCCGCTACCTCGGGCGTCATCGCCAACAACTGGTTCGACCTCGGCCTCGCGCGCGATGACAAGCGGGTTTATTGCTCGGAAGATCCGACGGTTGAGGGCACCTCCTCTTCCTCCGGCCGCTACGCGCCATCACCCTATTATTTGCGCGTGCCGACGCTGGGTGAGCGGATGCGCGCTGCCGATCCGCGCAGCCGCGTCGTCTCCATCGCCGGAAAGGATCGCGCAGCGATCATGATGGGCGGGCGCGGCATCAATGAAACCTGGTGGCTCGCCCCGACGGGTCTCGCCAGCTACCGCGGCACCGAAGCATCGCCTGCGGTCGCACGCATCTCTGCGGCTGTCGGTCGTGCCATTGCCACTGCACGCCCGCCGCTCGAACTTCCGGCCGCCTGCGGGTCGCGCGACTATCCTGTCGCTCTCGGCGAAGGGCTGACGGTTGGCACCGGCCGTTTGGATCGTGCCGCCGGCAATTTCCGCCGCTTCCTTGCCTCGCCGGAGGCTGACGGCGCAGTGCTTGCGGCCGGTGCGGCGATGCGCGCCGAATATCGGCTGGGTCAGAACGGAGGCACAGATCTTCTCATCCTCGGCCTTTCGGCGACCGACTATGTCGGGCACGGTTTCGGCACCGAAGGCGCGGAAATGTGCCTGCAGATGCTCGGGCTCGACCGCGAACTGGGGGATTTTTTCACGCGCATGGACGCGACCGGCATCGACTATGCTGTCGTGCTGACGGCTGATCATGGCGGCCATGATACGCCCGAGCGTAACCGCGAAAATGCCATGCCCAGTGCCGAGCGCGTCTCGATGGAACTTGCTCCTTCGGCGATCGGTGATCGGGTGAAGGCAGAGCTTGGCCTCAGCATTACCGGCGATTTGTTCGCCGCTGACGCGCCGATGGGGGATTTCTATGTCAACCGCAGCCTCAGCGCGGCTGATCGCGCCCGCGCCATTGATGCGGCTGTGCGCATCATGGAATCGCACCGCCAGGTCGAACGGGTCTATCGGGGCAGTGATGTCGCCGCCATGCCGATGCCGCGCCGCTCGCCGGAATTGTGGACGGTGGAGGAACGGATCCGCGCCAATTATGATCCGGAACGATCGGGCGATTTCATTGTCGTGCTCAAACCCCGCGTGACGCCCATTCCCGATACCAGCCTCGGCTATATCGCGACGCACGGGTCGGTTTGGGATTATGACCGGCGCGTGCCGATCCTGTTCTGGCGACGCGGCGTCAATGGCTTTGAACAGCCCAATCCGGTGATGGTCGTTGATATCATGCCGACGCTGGCCGCGCTGATCGGGCTGCCGATCGCTGGCGATACGCCGGTTGATGGGCGCTGCCTCGATCTGGTGGCCGGCTCGGCGACCAGCTGCCCCTGACACAGCGGCATAAGAGATAGGGCAACGGAGCGCCGCCAGTCCGACAAGGAACCAGACTGATCGGACGGCGACGCTCCTGCTCGACCGGTCGGCACGCTCCGGTCGGAGACGTGCCGATTGACGGCTAGCTACGGGTTCAGAAAATCCGTCTCCTGTGCCGGGCTCCCCATGTGTCCATGGGGATCGTCGCGGTTCCGGACACGCCCCGGCCGAACAATTCTGATTCGATCATTTGCGCCAAAATGGCGCCACGGTTTACGATAGTGAGCCGGCGATCGGCGGGGCCGGTAGCGCGGATTGAAGCTGGCATGTTCATGGGGTAAATGCTGGTCCGAGAGCTGCGACGTGTTTTGCTATGACGCGGTTTTAAATGGAGAATTGTTACTTACATTTTTCCGAGTGCTCCAAAATGGAGCGATGGCGTGACAGGGAGATTGGCGTGATTACTGCGTTGCGTTCGGCGGCTTATCTGGGTGCCCTGGCCTCTCTGGGTCTTCTCGCCGGTTGTGCGACGCCCGAACAGCGGGTGCGCAGCGGCCTCATCGATGCCGGCCTCTCGCGCCCGATGGCGACCTGCATGGCCGAACGCATGGTGGAACGGCTCAGCCTTTTGCAGCTGCGCCGCATCGGCCGGCTCGGGGATTTGCGCGAAGCCAATATGCGCGAACTCAGCGTTGACCAGTTTCTTCATCGCGCCCGCGCGCTCGGCGATCCGGAAATCCTCGCGGTGATGACGACCAGCGCCGGCCTCTGCGCCATTCGCACCCGGTAAAGCTTTCTCGCCTGTTGCACGATCAAAAGGGCGAGACCCGCTTTGCTTCGGGCACCGCTTGTGCTTATGGCGCGCTCTGACGACTCTCCCGTGCGGAGAACCCACATCATGAAGGCGGCACGCGCATGAACATTCACGAATATCAGGCGAAGGAACTGCTGGCGAAATTCGGCGTGGCGATCCCCGCCGGCCACGCCGCGATGAGCGTTGAAGAAGCGGTCGCTGCCGCCAAAACGCTGCCCGGCCCGCTCTATGTCGTGAAGTCGCAGATTCACGCTGGCGGTCGCGGCAAGGGCAAGTTCAAGGAACTGCCGGCCGATGCCAAGGGCGGCGTCCGCCTCGCCTTCAGCCTCGATGAAGTCGAATCCCACGCCCGCGATATGCTCGGCAACACGCTGGTCACCATCCAGACGGGTGAGGCCGGCAAGCAGGTCAACCGCCTGTACATCACCGACGGCGCGGACATTGATAAGGAATATTATCTGTCGCTGCTGGTCGACCGTAAATCGAGCCGCATCGCGATGATCGTCTCGACCGAAGGCGGCATGGATATCGAAACCGTCGCGCATGACACGCCGGAAAAGATCACCACCATCACCATCGATCCGGCAACGGGCCTCACTGATGCTGACGCGAAAAAGGCCTCGGCCGCGCTCCAGCTCAGCGGTGATCTCGCCGCCCAGACTGAGGATACGGTGAAGAAGCTCTACGAAGCCTTCGTCGCCACCGACATGGAAATGTGTGAGATCAACCCGCTGGTGCAGACCAAGGACGGCAAGATCCTGGTGCTCGATGCCAAGGTCGCCTTCGATGGCAACGCCCTGTTCCGCCACCCCGATATCGCCGCCCTGCGTGACGAGACGGAGGAAGACCCCGCCGAAGTCGAGGCATCGCAATATGACCTCGCCTACATCAAGCTCGATGGAAACATCGGCTGCATGGTCAACGGTGCCGGCCTCGCCATGGCGACGATGGACATCATCAAGCTCAATGGCGAATTCCCCGCCAACTTCCTCGATGTCGGCGGCGGCGCCAGCAAGGAAAAGGTCACTGCCGCCTTCAAGATCATCCTCAAGGACCCGGCGGTGAAGGGCATTCTCGTCAACATCTTCGGCGGGATTATGAAGTGTGACATCATCGCCGACGGCATCGTCGCCGCGGCGAAGGAAGTGAACCTCTCCGTGCCGCTCGTCGTCCGCCTCGAAGGCACCAATGTCGAACAGGGCAAGGCGATCCTCGCCAACTCCGGTCTCGCCATCGTCCCCGCCAATGATCTTGGCGACGCGGCAGCAAAGATCGTGGCGGAGGTCCGCAAGGTCGCGTGAGCAGCTTGACGTTGACGTGAACGTCAACTAACGGCGCATAGCGGAATTTGAGGGAGAAACCCGATGAAAATCCTCGTCCCCGTGAAGCGGGTGCTCGATTATAACGTGAAGCCGCGGGTCAAGTCCGATGGCACCGGCGTTGATCTCGCCAACGTCAAGATGAGCATGAACCCGTTCGACGAAATCGCCGTCGAAGAGGCTATCCGCCTGAAGGAAAAGGGTAAGGCGACGGAAATCGTCGCGGTCAGCGTTGGCCCGGCCAAGGCGCAGGAAACGCTGCGCACCGCGCTCGCCATGGGCGCCGACCGCGCGATCCTCGTGCAGGTCGATGATGGGGTAGAGGTTGAGCCGCTCGCGGTTGCCAAGCTCTTGAAGGCGATCGCGGATGAGGAAGCACCCGGTCTCGTCATCCTCGGCAAGCAGGCGATCGATGATGATTCGAACCAGACCGGCCAGATGCTCGGTGCACTGACCGGCTGGGGCCAGGCCACCTTCGCCAACACGGTCGAAGTGGGTGATGGCAACGCCACTGTGAAGCGTGAGATCGACGGCGGTCTTCAGACCGTGACGGTCAAGCTGCCTGCGATCGTCACCACCGATCTTCGCCTCAACGAGCCGCGCTACGCCTCGCTGCCGAACATCATGAAGGCCAAGTCAAAGCCGCTCGCGACCAAGAGCCCGTCCGATTACGGCGTGGACATCGCGCCGCGTCTCAAGACGCTGAAGGTTGCCGAACCGGCTGGCCGCACCGCGGGCATCAAGGTCGGATCGGTCGACGAGCTGGTTGAAAAGCTCAAGGCAATGGGAGTCGCCTGACATGAAAACGCTTGTCTGGGTCGAACATGATGGCAGCACCGTCAAGGACGCGACGCTCGCCACCGTCACCGCCGCCGCAAAGCTCGGTGAAGTCCATCTTCTGGTCGCAGGGCAGGGCGTCGGCGCTGTTGCGGATGCCGCGGCAAAGATCGCTGGCGTGTCCAAGGTCCATGTCGCTGACGATGCGAGCCTCGCCAACGGTCTGGCTGAAAATGTCGCGCCGCTGGTGGCCTCGCTGATGGGCCATCATGACGCTTTCCTCGCCCCCGCCACCACCACGGGCAAGAATATCGCGCCGCGCGTCGCCGCGCTGCTCGATGTGATGCAGGTCAGTGAAATCCTCTCGGTCGAAGGGCCGAAGACCTTCACTCGTCCGATCTATGCTGGCAACGCCATCGCAACGGTCGAAAGCGCGGATGCAAAGCTCGTCATCACCGTGCGCGGTACCGCCTTTGACAAGGCAGCACGCGAAGGCGGCAGCGGCACTGTCGAAGCAGTCGGCGGTGCGGCGGATGCCGGTGTCTCCTCCTTCGTAGGCGAAGAAATCGCCAAGTCGGAACGGCCGGAACTGACCAGCGCCAAGATCATCGTCTCGGGCGGCCGTGCCCTCGGCTCGGCAGAAAAGTTCCAGGAAGTGATCATCCCGCTCGCCGACAAGCTCGGCGCTGGCGTCGGCGCCAGCCGTGCCGCGGTCGATGCGGGCTATGTCCCCAACGACTATCAGGTCGGCCAGACCGGCAAGATCGTCGCTCCGGAAGTCTATCTCGCTGTCGGCATCTCGGGTGCGATCCAGCATCTCGCCGGCATGAAGGATTCCAAGACGATCATCGCCATCAACAAGGATGAGGACGCCCCGATCTTCCAGGTCGCGGACATCGGCCTCGTCGGCGATCTCTTCACGCTGGTGCCGGAACTGACCGGCAAGCTCTAAGGCTCGCCGTCAGCACCGAATGAAACAGCCCCGGCCGCAACGCCGGGGCTTTTTCATGTCATGCCATGCCCCCCGTCATTGCGAGCCGCAGGTGAAGCAATCTAGGGTCGGCACTCACCCGCTCTGGATTGCCGCGCCCCTGCGGGGCTCGCAATGACGCTGATGGGTGCCCAAAAACCACAGCTCCACCGCCCAATCTCCAACACCGCACAAAACCGCTGTCCTACAGCCCCCACCTTGCATCACACCTGCCGCGTCGCACCACGGAGGCATCTGCGGTGCGGTGCAGGGTCCGGCTAAATTTACAGAAAGGGGCGGGTTATCGGTATACCTTAGTAAACTTATCGCCCTGTGTCGGGCGCAGTGCATGGTCTTGCGGGTGCCACCGAAGGAAAGATGCAATGGATCGCGCTCCTGGTGGGGCACAGGGAACGCGCCCGACCGCGCCGGATACACCGGACCGCTTGCCAGGCCTCACGTAGGACTTGTCCGTCGACCCCAGAGGTTCAGCCTGTGGCGGATGGAGGCGGCGAGCATCAACAGCACCATCGGGAAGGCGAGGTACATGGTGACATAGCCATAGGCCGCGGGGAGGATGTTGGCGAAAATCACCATCTGCAGATGCACCAGCACCGCGATCAGCTGCCAGGCGGTGACCCAATAGGGCCAGAACCGGTTGCTGGTCAGGGCGATGCCCCACAGCGCGGCAAGCACGATAAGATCGACCAGCAGGACGCCGGTTTCCAGCCGGTCCCACGTGGTGACTGCGACAAAGGATGTCGCGACCGATCCGATGATCAGGATGATGCCGCCTATGCGTTCGGGCCGACCGCCCAGCAGGACGATCAGCCCGAGGCATGCCGCGTAGGAGAGAATGTCCAGTTGGTCCCCCTCTCCTACGCAGCCCGTTCCGCCGCTTCCGACAGGGTCTCGGGTCCCGTCTTCAGCTCGGGCGGCTCGGTTGATGGGCCCACGGCAAAGGCGGCAAGGCCGGCTTGGCGCTGGGCGTTGTGAAGGGCTTCGTGCGCTTCGATGAGCGCGCTGCGCAACTCGCCGCTCAGCGCCAGAGCCTGTGTCGCCTTGGCGACAGCGTCATGACCGAGAACGGGAGGAAGATTGACGGCGCGCCGCTCGGCAGGGAGCGCAGCAAGCAGGGTCGATAGGTTGATGATGGCATCATCGACCGCCTCTTCGGCGTTGCGGAGGTGGTTCGAGATGCGCCGGGCAGCGGCAAGACGTTGCTGGAGCATGGTCTTCAGGTCCCTAAACACCCCCGCGCATTGCCGGGGGCTCGTCCGGCTTCAGAGCCGAACGTTGTTCAGGCTCTGCAGCACCGTGTTGAGCATCACTAGAGCCAGAACCGTAAGGAAGGCCAATATGATCGGCCAGGCTATCCGCGCGGTCAGGCTGTCATCGTTTCTTGGCCGATCTGCTGTCGGAAAGGGCCAGGGAAAGCTGCTGCCTTTCCCGACCATCTCCCCAACCGGAGCGGCGGGGCTTGTTTGCGGCGCAATCGCAGCCGATGCCACTCCCGTCGGATGGGATACCATTTGATGGGATGTCCCCGGGGCCTGTTCCGGCGCGGCGGGATTGCCGATGCTCGCCCCGACAATGCGCGCCGCCTCGATGCGGGAAACGCCGCCTAGCTTGGCACGCGCGCGGTTGATGCGGTTGACGATGGCATCCTCGCTGACACCCTCGATCCGCGCGATTTCCTTCGCGGTCCGATGATCGAGCACGTGCCGCAGCGTCACGATTTCGCGCGCAGTCAGCTTCTCGACCAGATGCCCCTGCTCGGGAGTCACGCCTTCTCCAACGCGCATTGGAGAGGGTGCTGGTGCGCCCGTGCGCAGTCCATCACCTGCTGCACCTTGGTTTCGGCGACCTCGAGGCTGAATATGCCGCATACCCCCACCCCACGCTGATGGACATGGAGCATGACGCGCGTCGCTTCCTCGATGTCCATCCGGAAAAACCGCTGGAGTACCATGACCACGAACTCCATCGGGGTGTAGTCATCGTTTAACATCAACACCTTGTAAAGTGACGGCTTCTTGGTTGCGGCACGGGTTTTGGTGACGACGCCGATGTCACTATCGGCGCCATTGCCCGAATCGCTCGGACCCGCAGCGCGTACGCTTGCGATGGTGGGGAGAGGATCAGCCTTCATCATCTTTCCCAAGATAGTGGCAGGGACAGGGACCTTGCAAGGCTTAGCCGTCTTCCTGCTCGCCCGCGCCTGCTCATCCCCGCCTATCTTCGTCAACGCAAGCAGCCCGGAGTGCGGTCCGCACCCCGGGCTGCAATCTCCTGGTTCCGCCGAGGCGGGAAAATCAGGCGGCGTTCTTGAGCTTCGACACCGCAACCGCGATGCGGTTGGAGATCGGCTGGAACGCGTCGTTGGCCAGCTTCACCGACAGCTCGGTGGTCTTGGCACCCTGCTTGACGAAGGTGTCGAGCGCGGTCTTCGACAGTTCCTGCTGGAGCTGGAAGAATTCGGTCGGCGACTTGACGGCGGCATAGCGCTTCGCGGCTTCGGTGGTCTCGGTCAGCGAATGCTTGGCAAAGGAAACCATTTCCTGGACCAGCTCTTCGGTGCCCTTGGCGGCAATCTTGGCCGATTCAACCAGCGCTTCGACATTGCCCTTCGAGAAATCGACTGCTTCGCGGGCGAATTCCTGGCCCTTGTCGGCAGCCTGCTTGGCGCGGGTCTGCATGTCAGCGACCAGGGCTTCGGTGCGGGCCTTGGCTTCGGTGGCGACCTTGGTCGCTTCTTCGGTCATCTTGGTGGTGGCTTCGGTGATCATTGTCTGACCCTTCTGAAGAAGGCCGACAGCCGGAGCGGCCACAGCCTTGCGGGGAGTGCGGGTGGCAACCGGCTTGGCCTTCTTGGCCACCGGCTTGGTCTTGGTCTTGCTCTTGGCAACAGCGGGCTTGGCAGGTGATGCTTTCGCCGGGGCAGCCACAGTCTTGGCTGCCGCCTTCTTTGCGGGCTTTGCCTTGGGTGCAACAGCCTTGGGCGCGGCCTGCACGGCGGCGCTGGCAGCGGCATAGGCCTGTTCGGCCGAGGCGTCTTCGTTACGGGTGGCCATGGCTCACTCCAACTGGTCCCGGCGCACCATGCGCCGTTCTTGTTGCAGTGCACAATAAGGATCGGCGACGCGAATTGCAAGCAAATTTTGTGCAGCGCAACAAAACCGCTCGCGCGGGGTCCCGAACGGGGGTTACCGCGCTTTCACATAGCGGCCCGGCGCATCCTCAATGGCTTTCAGTTTGCCCTTGCCCGGAATGCGCGCCCCCTTTGCGGGCACAGTCGCTTTGCCGATGTCACGCAGCCATGCCAGCCAGTCGGGCCACCAACTGCCTTTGATCTCGCGCGCTCCGGCGATGAACTCGTCCAGCGTCCCGACCGGCGCGTCGTTGATCCAGTGCTGATATTTGTTCGCCGATGGCGGGTTGACCACGCCGGCGATGTGGCCGGACCCAGCCAGCACGAACCGCTTGGGGCCAGACAGATGGTGCATCAGTTTCCAGACACTGGGCGCCGGCGCGATATGATCCTCTCGGCCTGCCTGGATATAGGTGGGTGTGGTGATCAGCCGCAGATCGATCGGCGTGCCGTCCACGACTATTGATCCGGGCACCACCAGCCGGTTGTCGCGATACAGGTCGGTCAGATAGGCCTGATGCCATTTCGCCGGCAGGTTGGTCGTATCCCCGTTCCAGTAGAGCAGGTCGAAGGGAGGATAATCCTCCCCCAGCAGATAGTTGTTGACCACATAGTTCCAAATGAGGTCGCGCCCGCGCAGCGCATTGAACGTCGCCGCCATATAGCGCCCGTCGAGATAGCCGTCGGCTGACAGCTGTTCGATCAGCTTCAGCTGGGCCTCATCGACCATCAGCGCGAGGTCGCCAGCCTCGGCAAAATCGACCTGGGCTGTAAAATATGTCGCGCTGGCGATTGCCTTGTCGGCGTCGCGGGCTGCGAGGAGCGCCAGCGTCGCGGCGAGCGTTGTCCCCGCCACGCAATAGCCAATGGTATGGACCGCCTTGACGCCGAGGCCATCGCGCACCGTCACGATGGCGTCGATCTGGGCGGCAATATAGTCGTCCCAGATGACATCCTTGATCGACGCGTCCGCCGATTTCCAGGATACGATAAATACCGTCAGCCCCTGTTCGACCGCCCAGCGGATGAAGCTTTTCTCGGGGTTGAGATCGAGGATGTAGAAGCGGTTGATCCACGGCGGAAAGATGATCAGCGGGGTTTCCAGCACCTCCTTGGTGGTCGGGGCATATTGGATCAGCTGGTAAAGCGGCGTCTCGTGCACGACCTTGCCGGGTGTGATGGCGATGTTCATCCCCAGTTCGAAACGCGATGAATCGACGTGGGTGAGCTGACCCTTTCTGAGGTCGGCGAGCATATGCTCGAGGCCCTTCACCAGATTTTCGCCGCGCGTCTCCATCGTCTTTCTGAGGACGGCAGGATTGGTCAGCGCGAAATTGGTCGGCGCCATCGCATCGATCAGATTCTGCGTGGCAAAGCGCAACTGCGATTTCGCCTTGGGATCGATGCCATCGACCGCGTCGCTCGCGGCGAGCATGCGGTCGGCGATCAGCGCATAGCTCTGCCGGATAAAGGCAAACAGCGGATGGCTGTTCCATTCTTCAGCAGAAAAGCGGCGGTCTTTTGGTGCATCGGGCATCGGTTGGCCGGACAATATTGCCTGCCACATGCTGAGGCTGTCCTGCCAAAAACCAGTCATGGCCGCCATGGCGGGAGCCGCGAGCGGCGGTGGTGCAGGCGTGGCTGAACCAGCCGCGGCCATGCCCCATGCCGCAGGATCGACCAGCCGTGCGAGCATGGCTTGTGCCTGTGCGCCGCCTTCAGGCGAAAAGGCATATTCCATCAGTAGCTGCTGTGCGCGGCCGATAGTCTGTGTCCAATGCTGGAAATCCTCCAGCGTCGGCGTTCCGAAATCGATCGTGCTGCTGTCCGCGCTGTCCATCATATGGTCCCGACTAGGCCTGCCGTGCCCTATAATCTATCGCTGCCCGGTGGGTTGGCAATGCGCCATTGGCGCGATAGCGCAGGATCATGAAATTCTCATTGCCCGGGTTCGACACGGCTGCGTTCGTCGCGGCGACATTGGCGGAGGATCTCGGCGAGGGCGGGGACATTACCTCTGCGGCCGTCATTCCCGCGGACGCGCGCTTCACCAGCGTGATGGACAGCCGGGATGCCATCACCGTCGCCGGACTGCCGCTTGCAGCCGATTTCTTCCGCGCGCTCGATCCTGCTGTGGAGATCGAACTATTGGTGGCTGAAGGTGCCAGCGTCCCGGCGGGCACGGATCTCATGCGTTTGTCCGGTAATGCCCGCGCCATGCTTTCGGCGGAACGTTCGGCGCTCAATACCGTCCAGCATCTTTCCGGCATTGCCACCATGACGCGTCTTTATGTTGATGCGATTGCCGGAACAGGGGCGACCTTGCTCGATACGCGCAAGACGATCCCGGGTCTGCGGCTGCTTGAGAAATATGCGACGCGTATGGGCGGGGCGACCAATCACCGCATGCGGCTGGATGATGCGGCGATGATCAAGGACAATCATGTCGCGGTCGCCGGCGGTGTTGCTGAGGCCGTGCGCCGCGCAGCACAGGCGGGCATCAGCCGCATCATCCTTGAAGTCGACGCGCTGTCGCAAATCGAACCGGGGCTAGAGGCTGGCGCGACCCACCTCCTTCTCGATAACATGGATGTAGCGACGCTGCGGGATGCCGTGGCGCTGGTCGGGGGGCGCGTGCCGACGGAGGCTTCGGGCGGCGTCCGGCTGGATACGATCCGTGCCATTGCCGAAACGGGTGTCACCTACATCTCCGTCGGACGCCTGACACAAAGCGCTCCCGCTGCAGATATCGGCTTGGACCACGTCTCGCAGTAACGATCCCATGGGGGTGCGTTTGGGCGGTGCCCTTTCATGAGCAGGGCAGTTTTCTTGAACCTGTCCCCCATTGGCACGGGCCTGCGTTAACTCCCTTTGCGCCTTGTCGGGGCGGTTAAGAATTTCTTAACTTCCCCCAATGGCAGATCGACTCGCATCCCTGATCCAACGTGGCCGTGGTGTTCGCCCCGTCACAATGGCGGCAGCAGAACCGCCGCAGCCAATCAATCCGGCGATCCTTGATCGCTCCGTGGCGCACCGCCTCGGTGTTCGGATGGCGCCGGCGCGGCCCTTATTGACCGAACGGGAATTGATCGACGGCGCGATGACGTTCGCGCTCGCCTTTACCGGCGCGATGGTTTTCCTGTTCTGATTGTCTTGTCCCGCCTCAGTCGCAGGCGAGGTGGAGCTTCCAGGATATCCATGCCGAAACAAGGCATGCTGCCGCGATCAGGAACAGCGTGTCCGCAATGCTGACACCCATGGCCGCGAGCCCGGCGTAAAGCAGCGCTCCTGCAACCATCGCGCCCGAATTGACGATATTGTTGGCCGCAATCGTGCGTGCGGTTTCAGACTTGCCGACTGTCGTGGTCAGGAAGGCATAAAGGGGGACGACGAACATGCCCCCGGTGACGGAGATGCCCAGCAGCGCCGCGAGGATATAATCGCCCTGCCGAACCATCAAAAACTCCCACCAGTCGAGCAGCTGGTCGGCATCGGTTGGCGTATCCGGTACCGGAACCCATCCCTTCACGACCCACCACAGGATCAGGACAAATACGCCCATCGCTAGAACGGATCCCGGCGCATATTTGGCGGATACGGTGCCCTTCAGGATACGATTGATGATGATCGATCCGATCGCCACGCCAACCGAGAAGATCGCTGTGAACAGCGTGGCGACAGTGCGGTCGCCGCTCAGGGCATTCTTGACCATCGGCGGGAATTGCGCGGCGAGCACGGCACCGATAGCCCAAAAGAAACTGATCGCGATGATCGCCAGGAACAGGCGCGGCACATGCATCGTGCTGTTCACCAGTCGCCAGCTGGACCGGAAGATGTTCCAGTCGACATTGAGTGGCGGCGCATCGGGCTCAGGCGGGGCGGGCGGAACGAACTGGGCGGTAATCCGTCCTGCGATAGCTACCATCACGACGCCCGCTGCCGCCCATTCGGCGGGAAGGATGCCGCCAACGATGGTGCCGGTCAGGATCGCGATATAGGTACCGGCTTCAACAAAGCCTGTGCCGCCGAGGACCTCGTCTTGCCTCAGATGCTGCGGCAGGATCCCGTATTTGATCGGGCCGAAAAAGGTCGAATGGACACCCATTGCGAACAGGGCGACAAACATCAGCGGGATGGAATGGATCAAGATGCCGGCCGCGCCGACCAGCATGATCGCAATCTCCGCACTCTTCACCCAACGGATGATGCGCGTCTTGTCCATCGAATCCGCGATCTGACCAGAGACTGCGGACAGAATGAAGAAAGGCAGGATGAAAATCGCACCGGCCAGCGCGTTATAGTAGGCCTCTTCCTGCTCGCCGCCCTGCAGGATGGTGTACGTGGCCAGGACGACCATCGCCATCTTGAAGAAATTGTCATTGAAGGCGTTGAGGAATTGGGTGACGAACAGCGGCAGAAAACGGCGCTTCGTCAACAGTCGCATGGCGGATTGCATGGTTGTGGCAGTATCCGTCGTCGCAAGGGCAGGGTGCACCCATACGTTGCCATATGCCTTCAGGCGGTTACGGTCAAAATGCTTTTCCTGCCGCCTGTCTTTTCGCTAGGAAGGGTTTGCGGCTGCGTGCGCCGCTATGGGTCAATCGCCGGTGCTTAACCTGCCTAACATTCTGACACTGTCCCGCATTTTCGCGGTGCCTTTGCTCGTGGGCTTGCTCTGGTCCCGCGATTGGGAAACCGGCTGGCTGATCGCATTCGCCCTCTACTGCGTCATTGGCATCACCGACTATTTCGACGGCTATCTTGCCCGTGCGCAAGGAACGGTATCCAAACTTGGCATCTTCCTTGATCCGATCGCGGACAAGATCCTCGTCGCCGCTGTTATCTTGCTGCTGGTCGGGACGCGGCATGATCCTGCTGCCATCCAGGGCATCCATTTGATCCCCGCGCTGATCATTCTGCTCCGCGAAATTGCCGTGTCAGGACTGCGGGAGTTTCTGGCCGGCCTCAGTGTATCTGTCCCGGTCAGCCGTCTCGCTAAATGGAAGACGACATTTCAGATGGTCGCGCTCGGCGCCCTGATCCTCGCCGGCGGCGTTCCGCACAGCCTCGATGTCGGGATCGGCATGCCGGCCTATCTGTTCGTGAAACAGGTCGGCCTCGCCAGCCTGTGGGCAGCAGCGGCGCTGACGGTCGTAACCGGATGGGATTATCTGCGCGTCGGCCTCAAGCACATGGATTGAACACCGCCCTCGGCGTCAGGCACCGCTGGCCGGCTGTCTGATCCCGATGAGCAGATCTGCCAACATCCTGAACTCGCGCTCGCGCGGACTGTTGCGGCGCCAGACCAGCGCAATCGACCGCTGGTCATGCTCCGAAGCCAGCGGTCGGGTGACGATCCCGGTGTTGGCGATAAGGCCGGATGTCACGGCCAATTCGGGCAGCATGGTAACGCCCAGACCATTGTCGACCATCTGCACCATGGTGTGAAGCGATGTGCCCATCATCCGCGCACCTTGGCGCAACTCCGGCCGGTTACACGCGGCGAGTGCATGATCCTTGAGGCAATGCCCATCCTCGAGCAGCAGCAGTTGCGCGGGATCAATGCTCGATGGCAGCACCCGGTCCGGCAATCCCTCGGCCATGCTGGCGGGCACTGCCAGCAGCAGCCGGTCCTCGAACAACAGCTGGTGATCCACGTCGCCGCACGCGAAGGGCAGAGCCATCAGCACGCAATCGACATGGCCGTGATGCAGGCTTTCACAGGCTGCCTGGCTGGGTTCCTCGCGCAGATAGAGTTTCAGCTCGGGCCGTTCGGCGCGCAGTCGCGGCAGCAGGGCCGGCAGCAGGAACGGCGCGATCGTCGGAATGACGCTCATCCGAAGCTCGCCCGCGAGCGGCTTGCCGGATGCCGCCACCAGTTCGGCCAGCTCTTCGGCCTCACGCAGCACGCGATGGGCGCGCTCGACAATGCGCTCGCCCAGCGGCGTAAAGCGCACCACACGGCGAGTCCGCTCGACCAGCATGACGCCGAGCAGGGATTCCAGTTCGCGAATACCCGCGGACAGGGTCGACTGGGTCACGAAACAGGCGTCGGCCGCACGTCCGAAATGGCCATGTTCGTGCAACGCAGCCAGATATTGCAGCTGCTTGAGCGTGGGGAGATAGGTTTGCATTTGCCTCGCTCCCTCAATCAATTGGCCGGCGTTTCATCGAAATTGTCTATCAAATCTGCCTTGCTTATGCCAGCCTGACTGCCAATCTGCGGGGTGAGAGGGAACGCAAGATCATATGTTCGCAAGTCTGATTGCCTATCTGGACTCGATAAAGGCGCGGGATCCCGCGCCGCGCTCACGTGCAGAAATTCTGCTCTATCCGGGCCTTTGGGCGGTCGGCATGCACCGCGTTGCGCATTGGCTCTATGAAGCCGACCTGTTTTTCCTCGCGCGGTTCATCAACCATCTGTCGCGCTTTTTCACCGGCATCGATATCCACCCCGGTGCGCGCATCGGGCGCCATTTGTTCATCGATCACGGCTTCACAGTGATCGGTGAAACGGCGGAGATCGGCGACGGCGTTACCATTTACCAGTGCGTCACCCTGGGCGGCACCGATCCGGCCAATGGTATGCCCGGCAAGCGCCATCCGACGCTGGCGGATGGCGTCATCGTTGGCTCGGGCGCTCAGATATTGGGGCCGATCACGGTTGGTGAACGCGCGCGCATCGGCGCCAATGCCGTTGTAACGCGCGATGTGGTGCCCGGGGCTGTGATGGTCGGAATTCCCGCACGTCCCACATTGGTCGATGCCCGCGATTACGCGCGGGAGTTTGTTCCCTATGGCACGCCATGCAGCGATCTGTTCGATCCGCAAACGCAAAAGCTTGAACTGCTGCAGTGCCAGCTCGCTGACCTGCAAAAGCGGATTGCCGAACTGGTCGCTGAGCGCGATGCCGCCGGAAAGGGGCAGGCACCGGTTGCTGCTTCCGCCCCGCCACGCCGCCGCGCGGCGCGGCGTCAGGGCTCCGGACCGTCAGCGGGCTGAGGACGTTTCGGCTTTGATGGGAATCGTCACTCCGTTTCCGGTTGGCACCGCCACTAAACAAATCGGGTTCGAACGCGCTGAACTGATGCGCATTCTTGACCTCTATGGACGGATGGTCGCGGCAGGCCACTGGCGCGACTATGCCATAGATTTCGGGCGCGACATGGCGATCTTCTCGGCATTCCGCCGCACCGCCGAACGGCCGGAGGTGCGGATAGAGAAATGCCCGGCACTCAGAAACCGGCAGGGCCTGTGGCGTCTGGCTGGAGAAAATGGCGCGACGCTGAAGCGCGGGCACGATCTCTCGGCCGTGCTGGCACCGATTGAGCGGCGCCTGATGAAACTCGTCGAACCTTAGGGCCTGCCCCCGTCCCTCTTGTGGAAACGGGGGGTCAGCCTAGGGTCAGGCGGCGGTGGCCGGGACCATCGCCCGCGCATTGTCGGGCAACATGCCAACAATGATGCTCCGTGCATTCTGCCAGAAAGCGGAGAGCATGAGCAGTGCGGAACCGATCACGAGCGCGGTCAGCGCGACGTTGAGTTCCACCGCGCCGAATTCGCGGAACAGCTGGGTCATCGCAAACAACACATAGGCGAGTGCCGAAACCAGCAGCGCGCGTCGGTCAATCGCCAGCGCGACGATGCCAAAGGCCAGATAGAGAGCGATCACCCCCACCGCCGCACCGATGCCGATCACGTCACCGTCGGTCACGCCGAGCAGGCTGAACAGCGGGTGTGCGATCATTGGTGCTGCAAGCAGGTGCAGCCAGAACGCGACGTCGCTACGCCGTGTCTGGCGTTCACGGTCGCTGCGGTCCCATTTCATCGCTAGGGCAAACACGCCGATACCCCCGGCCAGCACCATGGCTAGCACGCTGGTTTGGCTGAAATTGTCCGGTCCGACTGCGGCCACGATCAGCGCAATGACGGTCCCGACCAGCGCCGCTGTCCCCGCCGCCACCGTAATCGGCACCATGAATCGGCGCCAGTGCAACCAGATTGCGCCAGCAGTCGCCAAAGCAGTCCCGCCGATCAACACGGCGCCAATCCGATCATCGGGATTGCTGCCGAACCAGCTTTCGCCATGCGCGACAAGCAGTCCGATCAAGGTTGCCGAAACGCCGCCGGCAAAGGCGAGCAGCAGCAGGATAGAAGGCAGCGCCATTCTGCGCTGGCGGGTAAAGAACTCAGCCAAGCCCCATGCGGCAGCCGCCACAAAAAGGCCGGCCAAGGCTTCATGCATCGCCTGCCCGATCCAGCCGACCGCGACCAGCAGGATAACCGCGGCAATCGACACGAAGATATCGTTGAACCCGGTGATGAGGCGGAAATGCTCTTCGTCCGCAGCCGGAGCCGCACGCGCAGCGGCAGCATGATTGCGCAGCGCCTGCGCGGCCTCTGCACTGATCGCGCCTGCCGCAACGGCGGCCGTTAGATCGGATTCGCTGTACATCCCTCGTCCCTTTTCATCCGGGCGGCCCCTCGACCGCTGGAGAAAATGGCACAAGTGTGTTGGAGGCGCAATACGCTAAGACACATCGCGCCGGTCGGCCCGGCGCGATGTGCTGCGCGGGGCTCAGCTGTTGAGCACCGTCATGATGTTCATCGACTGCTCCGATCCGCTCTGCGGAACGCTTTCGCCGGCGCGGTCGGTGATCTGGCCGATGTGGGCGGCAACGCCTTCCGGATTGCGCTCATCCTCACCCAGCTTGATGCCGCGTGTCATGGTGACGTTGGCTGCGTGAACCGCGCCTGCGCCTGCGCCCAGGATCGTGCTGCTCGGCGCTTCCTCGGAAACCAGATACAGCGATGCCGGAGCAACCAGTTTGGGTGCGAACATGGCCATTGCGGCTTCGGGGAAGATATCTTCGGTCATGCGGGTTGCGGCGACCGGAGAGATCGAATTGACCTTGATGTTGTTCTTCGCGCCCTCGATCGCCAGCGTCTTCATCAGGCCGACGAGGCCGAGCTTGGCCGCGCCATAATTCGCCTGGCCGAAATTGCCGTAGAGGCCGGTTGAGCTCGATGTCATCAGGATGCGGCCGTAATTCTGCTCGCGCATTGTGTCCCACACCGCCTTGGTAGCAAAGGCGGACCCGATCAGGTGGACTTTGACCACCAGTTCGAAGTCGGCCGGATCCATCTTGGTGAAGCTCTTGTCGCGCAGAATGCCAGCGTTGTTGATCAGGATGTCGACCCGGCCCCACTTGGCCTTCGCTTCCTCGACCATCGCCTGCATCTGCTCATATTCGGTGACGCTGCCGCCGTTTGAGATGGCTTCGCCGCCGGCTGCGCGGATCTCCTCGACCACCTTCAGCGCCATGTCCGAATGGCCGGTACCGTCACGGGCCCCGCCCAGATCGTTGACCACGACCTTTGCACCGCGCTTGGCGAGCTCCAATGCATAGCAACGGCCGATCCCGCCGCCGGCACCGGTCACAATGGCGACGCGTCCTTCAAAGGAAATGGACATGAATGACTCTCCTGAATGCTGTAATGCTGCGCACGGCAGCCTTCTCGAGTCCCCTTAGGGCGGCGAAAGTCTCTGGCAAGCCCTTGTGAGAATGCGGCCGGGCCTGCCGCTACGGCAAGCGTTGATGAAACAAAATTGACATCTTTGTGTCTCCAAACGGTCATGTAACAGTCATAGTCGCGCCTCTCCCGAAGCGGACCGGTTTTTCAAGGAAGATATGGTGAGACAGTTTCTGACCGGTGCGGCCACTGTTGCGTTGATGGCCATCCCTGCTCCGGCGCTTGCGCAGGCCATGAGCGCCGACGAGGCTGCGGCGCTGCGTGCCGAGCTGGCCGCCTTGCGAGCCCAGGTGGACGCTCTGGAAGCCCGCCTCGGGACGGTCACGGCCCCTGCGCCGGCGCCAGCACCCGCGCCGGCAGTGACGCCCGCGCCAGCCCCTGCTCCCGCACCGTCTACAGAAACCGCATGGCGCGGTGCGCCGCAGTTTCGTCAGGGGGACTGGAGCTTCAAGCCGCGCGGGCGCATCCATTTCGATGCTGGCCATGTCTCGATTCCCGGCGATCTTGCGACCACGCGCAACCTCGGCACCAACGTCCGGTTCCGCCGTGTTCGCCTTGGCGCTGAAGGCACTATGCCGGGCGGTTTTGGATACAAGCTGGAAGCCGATTTTGCGGGCGGCAACGTCACTCTCGCCGATGCCTTCTTGAGCTATGATGTCTCGGACAGCATCGAGCTGCGTCTCGGCAACTTCGAAACGCTCAACGGGATGGAACAGATTTCCAGTTCCAACAACATCAGCTTTATCGAGCGGGCGGCGTTCAACGATGCCTTCCTCAACAGCCGGCGTTTCGGAGCGGCGGCCGCCTGGCAGACGGATAGCTTGCGTGCCGAGGCAGGCCTGTTTGCTGCGCACCAGCTTGACAGCAGTTTCGACAACAATGGTTATATCGCGGCAGCGCGCCTCGCTTACACGCCTGTGATTGGCGATGGCGGGCGGCTCCATCTCGCGATCAATGCGCAGTGGCGCGAATTTGCATCAAACACTGGCGGAACGCCGACGGCGGGGAACAATACGCCCTCACAAGCGCAGCTGGCGCGCTATCGCGCTCGCCCCGGCACACAGCTGACCGATGTGCGTTTCGTCGATACCGGCAGCTTTGCAGCGCGGCGGGACCGGATCGTCGGGCTTGAGGGCGCAGCTATTCTTCCCGGCTTCTATGCCGCGGCGGAAGCACAATGGCTTCGCGCGTCTTCGTACCGCCCGGGCAGCATCGCCACTGGCCTGAACGCCTTTCCGGGTGCCAACACCGCTGTTGTGACCACGAACAACCCGGAATTCTTTGGCGTTTACGGGGAAATCGGCTGGTACATCACGGGTGAAACGCGCGGCTATCGTGACGGGACATGGGCTCGTACCCGCGTGCTGCGACCGGTGGACCGCGGCGGCCCCGGCGCATGGATGCTGTCTGCCCGCGTCGATCATCTCGACCTCAACGATGCGGCTTTGGTTGCAGGTGCGACCAATGACTTCGCCACCGGCGGAACCAGCCTCGCGTCGATCACGACGCGGCTTGGTCGCGGGGGAACCCAGACCGGCTATCTGCTGGCGCTGAACTGGACACCGATCGATTATATTCGGCTGATGCTGAACTACGGCCGGATCGACGTCGAAGGCGGGCCGCTGGCCGGGCTGGTCCGCCCGCTGGCTACCGCGCCTGTCAACGAGCGCAGCTATTCGGTCGATTTGCTGGCAGCAAGGATGCAGCTCGAATTCTGAGCTGCGGCGGGCAGGGCCTCAGGCCTTGCCATCCTTGTCGAGGGCATAGCCCGCGGAGCGCACCGTGCGGATGATGTCCGGAGCGCCGCCTTCGTTGATCGCCTTTCGCAGGCGGCGGATGTGGACATCCACGGTGCGCAGCTCAATGTCGCTATCCTGCCCCCACACGCTGTCGAGCAGCCTTTCGCGGGAAAAGACCCAGCCGGGATGCTCCAGAAAGTGGCGCAACAGCCGGAATTCTGTCGGGCCCAGCGCGATCGTTCGGCCGCCGCGCTTCACCTTGTGGCCGACAGTGTCCATCTCGATGTCCGCATAAATCAACGCCTCGCCCGCCAAAGCGGGACGGACGCGGCGCAGCACAGCGGTTACCCGGGCCACCAGTTCGCGCGGTGAAAAGGGCTTGGTCACATAATCGTCGGCACCAGTTTCGAGCCCGCGCACCCGATCCTCTTCCTCGCCGCGCGCGGTGAGCATGATCATCGGCACATTTGCGGTTTCGGAATTGCGGCGCAGCTGGCGGCACAGCTCGATCCCGGACAGCCCCTCGACCATCCAGTCGAGCAGCACGATGTCAGGCAGCTTCTCCTGCACCCACAACAGCGCCTCTTCGCCATTGGGGGTGTGGCGCACGACGAAGCCTTCGCGGCTGAAGTGCCAGATCACCAGCTCCGCCAGCGCCGCATCATCTTCGACCAGCAGCATGTCGGGCTGGGCCATGGTGGTTACTCCTGCGACCCCGAGGCGACGACGATGTCTTCGCCCTTCTCGCGCTCGCGCATGTGGTGGCCGGTGGCCGCAAAATAGACCATCTCGGCGACGTTGGTCGCGTGGTCACCGGCCCGTTCAAGATTCTTGGCGATGAACAGCAGGTGGGCGCATTCGCTGATGCTGCGCTGGTTTTCCATCATGTAGGTGATCAGCGCGCGAAAGATGGAATTATAGAATTCGTCGACATTCTTGTCGCGGCTGCACACATCCTCTGCCTGATCGGCGTTGCGCGCTGCATAGGCGGCGAGGACGTCGCGCAGCATTTCGCAGACAAGGTCCGACATCGATTTGAGCAGCGGCACCGCATCGATAGCGCGGTTGGCGCTGAGCAGAGGCACGCGCTTGGCAATGCTCTTGCCATAGTCACCGACGCGTTCGAGCACGGCTGCGATCTTGAGCGCGGCAATCATCGTGCGCAGGTCGTCTGCCATTGGCGCGCGCAGGGCGATGGTCTGCACGACCAGCCGCTCAATCTCGGCTTCCAGCTCGTCGATCTTGCTATCTTCCGCAACGATGCGGTTAGCGGCCTCGACATCGCGTGCGTCAAGCGCAGCGACCGCGTCTTCGACGGCAACAACGGCGCGGCTGCCCATTTCGGAGACCAGCCCACGTAGCCGGTTGAGATCGTCGTCGAAGGCCTTGACGGTATGTTCGTTCATGATCGTCGCTTTCGCCTGGAGCAGGATCAGCCGTAACGGCCTGTGATATAGTCCTTTGTGCGCTCTTCGCGCGGATTGGTGAAGATGTCAGTGGTCGCGCCATATTCCACGATCTTGCCGAGGTGGAAAAATGCGGTGCGCTGGGAAACGCGGGCGGCCTGCTGCATGTTGTGCGTGACGATAACGATGGCATAGCGGCCGCGAAGCTCGTGGATCAGCTCCTCGATCTTGGCCGTCGCGATCGGATCAAGCGCAGAACAGGGTTCGTCCATCAGCACCGTTTCGGGGTCAACGGCGATGGCGCGCGCAATGCACAGGCGCTGCTGCTGCCCACCCGACAGGGCGGTACCGCTGTCCTGCAGACGATCCTTCACCTCACCCCACAGGCCCGCACGGGTCAGTGCGCTTTCAACAATGCCTTCGAGCTCGCTCTTGCTCGTCGCAAGGCCATGGATCTTCGGGCCATAGGCGACATTGTCGAAAATCGACTTGGGGAAGGGGTTGGGCTTCTGGAACACCATGCCGACGCGGGCGCGCAGCTGCACCACATCCATTTCCGGCGCGTAGATGTCCTCGCCGTCAAGGCGGATGTCGCCTGTCACGCGGGCACCGGCTACCGTATCGTTCATGCGGTTGAGCGTGCGCAGAAAGGTTGATTTGCCGCAGCCCGACGGACCGATGAAAGCGGTCACATGATCGCGATAGACGTCGATCGACACATCATCGATCGCCTGCTTGTCGCCATAGAAGACGTTGACGCCGCGTGCGGTCATCTTCGGGGCGGTGTTGGGTTCGGTGGTCATGGTCACCAGCGCTTTTCGAAACGGTTGCGGAGAATGATGGCAGCGGCGTTCATCGACAGAAGGACGATGAGCAGCACGATGATCGCGGTCGAGGTGTTTTCAACGAAGCCACGGTCGACTTCGTCGGACCACAGGAAGATTTGCATCGGCAGCACGGTCGCGCTTGAGCAGAGGCCGTCGGGCGTGCCGCCGACAAAGGCGCGCATGCCGACGAGGAGCAGCGGTGCGGTTTCACCCAGTGCGCGCGCCATGCCGATGATGGTTCCGGTGAGGATGCCGGGCAGGGCCAGCGGAAGAACGTGGTGGAACACCACCTGCACGCGGCTCGCGCCCACACCGAGCGCAGCGTCGCGGATCGACGGCGGCACCGCCTTGATGGCGTTGCGCCCGGCGATGACGATGACCGGCATGGTCATCAGCGCGAGCGTCAGCCCGCCGACCAGAGGACTGCCCTGACACAGGCCAAAGGCGTTGATGAAGAGAGCGAGAGCAAGCAGGCCGAAGATGATCGAGGGCACAGCTGCAAGATTGTTGATCGACACTTCGATAATGTCGGTCAGCCGGTTCTTGGGTGCATATTCCTCGAGATAGACGGCCGCGAGCACGCCGACCGGGAATGCCAGTGCGAGCGTCACCAGCATGGTGAGGAGGCTGCCCTTGAGCGCACCCCAGATGCCGGCGACAGTCGGGTCGGTGGCATCGGCGCTCGACAGGAAGGTCGTGTCGAGCCCGCTCGAAAGTTTGTCCGCTGCCTCAAGTCGCGCGACAGCGGCTTCGGATGCGGCATCGCCTTCGCCCTTGGCGGCGACATCGATGGGCGATGTTGCGGGCAGCACCAACTCCACCTGGCGTTGCAGCATCGACGGATCGTCATAGATCGCGGCAGCGGCGCTTTCCTTGGCGGCGGTACCGAAATAGCTCTCGCCTTGCGCACCATAAGCAGAGGTTGCGGATAACTGGAGGAGATCGCCCAGACCCTGCTGGTTGAGCGCGGCCATTGCCTCCGCCTTGGTCATTGAGCTGGCGTCGATCGAAAGCCCGGAGCCGCGGAAATCGACTGGCAGGGCTACACGCGTCTGGCTGAATCCCGACAGGCCCGACCAAGCCATGGTCCCCAGCAAAAAGGCAAGGAAGCCAACCGACATCAGCACGGCGATCAGGCCAACAGCCTTGAAGCGCCGCTCGGCACCATAGCGGCGGCGGATGCGCGCACGCATTTCCGGCGAAGCCCAGCGGCTTTCCACAGATGCGGCAGCGCCGACGGGTGGGGAGGCGGGCGCGTTATTCATAGCTTTCCCGGAAGCGCTTCACGATGCGCAGAGCGACAATGTTGAGCATCAGCGTGACAATGAACAGCACCAGACCAAGGGCGAAGGCGGCCAATGTCTTGGCGCTTTCAAATTCCTGATCGCCGGTCATCAGCTTGACGATTTGCACGGTAACCGTGGTAACGCTGGAAAAGGGATTGCCGGTGAGGTTGGCGGACTGGCCAGCGGCCATCACCACGATCATCGTTTCACCCACGGCGCGGCTGACCGCCAGCAGTACGCCGCCCATCACGCCAGGGAGCGCGGCAGGGATCAGCACTTTGCGGATCGTTTCCGAAGGCGTGGCGCCGAGCGCAAGGCTGCCATCGCGCATCGCGCTCGGCACGGCAGCAATGCTGTCATCGGCCATGGACGATACCAGCGGAATGATCATGATGCCCATGACGAGACCGGCCGCGAGTGCCGAGTCTGAACTTGCACCGGCAATGCCCAGCGCATCGGCGAGGCTGCGCAGCGCCGGACCGACGGTCAGTGCGGCGAAAAAGCCGTAAACTACGGTTGGCACGCCGGCGAGCACCTCGATCGTGGGCTTGAGCCAGCTGCGCACTCGCGCGGGCGCATATTGGGTGAGGTAGATGGCGGTCATCAGGCCCAGAGGGATCGCCACGATCATGGCGATCACCGCGCCGATCAGGATGGTGCCCCAGAACAGGGGGATTGCACCAAACAGGTCCGGGTCCTCATTGCCCGAAACGGGCGACCAATGGGTGCCGAACAAAAAGTCCGTCACTGGAACCCTGTCGAAGAACCGGATCGATTCGAACAGCAGGCTGAAGACGATGCCGAAGGTCGTCAGGATTGCGACCAGTGAAGCAGCGAGCAGCAGCAGCATAACCACTCGCTCGACGCGGGTGCGCGCGCGGAAATCCCGCTTGAGCCGCGTAAAGCTCCAGGCCGCCCCGGCAAAAGCGAGGATAAGCGCAATAACTACGCCAATCGTCGAATAGCGGGAAATGGCAGTCCGGAACGGCTCAACGAGGGCGGCAGATTGCGGGTTAAAGCCTTGTGCGATTTGCCCGGTGGCAAGCTGGCGCGCCTCACCGATGATCGCCGAACGGACGAACTCATTGTCGGGCAGGCTGGCGGCAGCAGGGTCGGCCAGCACGGCCTGAACGGCAAGGCCCGGGGACAGCGCGCTCCATACCGATAGAAAGGCAAGCGCCGGCAGGATCGTCCACAGGGCGACATACCAGCCATGATATTGTGGGCGGGAATGCGGGCGAACGGCAGCGGCAGGCGTTACGCGCTCAAGCTGCGCAGCGCGAGCACGACCGCTCAGCCAAGCAATCAGCCCGAGGCCGAACAACATAAGGACAATGGCAAGGCCAGACATGGGCGTTTCGCGCTGATCCGTGAAAAAGGGCCGGGCCGGAGCTTTCGCTCCGGCCCTATGGGCTTAGTTCAGCTGGTCTGCGGTCAGCAGCGGCAGATCCTGCACAGTCCGTTGTGCAACGGCGTACAGATCTGCGCTCAGCGGGATCAGGCCGCGCTCCGCCAGTGCACCGCCGGGGCCGGCAGCAGCAACGAAGGCCTGGAGATATTCCTGAAGGCCCGGGATCACGCCAATGTGCGCCTTCTTGACGTACAGATAAAGCGGACGCGAGCCGGGGTAAGTGCCATTGGCGACCGATGCTGTGGTCGCTTCGACACCGTTGATCGGCACGTCGCGGATCTGGCTGCGGTTCGCATCAAGATAAGAGAAGCCGAAGATGCCCAGGCTATTCGGATTGCGCACCAGCTTCTGGATGATGAGATTGTCGTTCTCACCCTGCTCCACATAATAGGGAGCACCGCGAAGCGTGTGGCAGATTTCCTCGAACCGGTCCTTGTCGCTGTCCTTCAATGCGCGCATTTCCGGATTGGCTTCACAACCCTTGCCGAGGATCAGTTCCTTGAACGCGTCAAAGGTGCCGGAGGTCGACGGCGGACCGTAGACCGAAATCGCGACATTGGGCAGCGCTGGATTAACATCGCGCCAGGTCTGGGCGGTGTTGGGCTGGCCGTAAGGGGTGGCGGCCAGAGCGCGATAAATGTCTTCCTGCGTCAGCGCGATGCGCGGACCGTTGACCGATTCACCCAATGCCAGGCCGTCGATACCGATCTGGATTTCGATGATCTCCGTCACGCCATTGGCGCTGCAGCTTTCGAACTCGCTCACCTTCATGCGGCGCGAGGCGTTGACCATGTCGGGCGTGCCAGCACCAATCCCCGAGCAAAAGCGTTCGATGCCACCGCCGGTGCCGGTCGATTCGACCTTGGGCGTTTCCATGCCAGCATTGGCTGCGGCGAACTGTTCCGCGGCGATGTTGGCGAAGGGATAAACGGTCGACGAACCGACGGCCGAGACGAAATCGCGCGAGGCAGAGGCCGAACCGGGCTGGTTGCCGCAACCTGCGAGCGCGAGAGCCGGGACGATCGCCAGAGCGAGCGTCTTCAGCGGGATCTGATTGAACATGGACTGCAATCCTTGGTCACGAATAGGCGCCACGCGGCGCAAACGGACCGAGTGTCGTCATGGACGATTCGGTCATCGGCGCAATCTTACAGTGCGGTGACATTTTCGTGACAATGGCACCCGGCGGCAGAGGAAATGTTACATTGCCGGAGCGGCGAGTGGCAGGAGCACTCGGACGGTTGTTCCCTGTCCCTCGACGCTGTCGATATCCAGCCGCCCGCGGTGCCGTTCGACCACATGTTTGACGATAGCAAGGCCGAGACCGGTGCCGCCAAGCGTTCGGCTGCGCGCACTGTCGACCCGGAAAAAGCGTTCGGTGAGGCGCGGCAGTGCTTCTGCCGGAATACCGTCTCCGCGATCGGCAACCGACAGTTCCACCATCTGCGGACCCGATGGCATGATGCGCACAGTGACCGGTGTTCCCGGATGGCCGTATTTCATCGCGTTGCCGACAATGTTGTGAACCAACTGGGACATTTGGGCCGGGTCAGCGCGCACCTGCAAGCCTTCGCTGGTTTCCCCGCCTTCCACAGCGATATCGTGCGCCCGCGCATTGCCGCCGGCGGCGATTTCCGCCACCGCATCGCGCACCAGCCGGCCCAGGTCATGGGTCTCCGTCGGCAATTCAGCCTTGCGCGCTTCGATACGCGAAATCGAAAGCAGATCTTCCACCAGCCGAAGCATCCGCCGGGCTTCCTTGTCGATGACTGACAAGAATCGCTCGCGCAGCGCCGGATCATTGCCGGCATCAGGATCGGAGAGTGTCTCAACGAAACCGAGGATCGCAGCGAGCGGTGTGCGCAGTTCATGGCTGGCATTGGCGACGAAATCGGAGCGCATCTTCTCTACCGCATCGCGTGCAGTCTGATCGGTGAGCATGACAAGCCGACTGCCGTCCTCAAGCGCACGGGTGCGCATTTCCCATCGCTGGCCAGGCCGACCGATGCCGACCAGATCGATCGTACCCCCGCTGCTGCCCGCACGCGGATTTGCCAGCCTGTCCGCCGCTGCGGGGTGGCGGATTGCGGTGCGCACATCGGCGCCGACAATGAAGCTGCCGAGCAGCTCGCGGGCCGAGCGGTTGGCCGCTCGCACCCGGCCTTGGCCGACCAGCAAAAGCGGCAGCCGCATTGCATCGAACAGACCGGCAAATTCCGGATGCTCGTGAATCGGCTGGTGATCCGGCAATGCTGCGGGCGGCTCGGGAGGCGGAGCCACAGGTTCGCGGGCGATGAACACAGCCGCAAAAGCGCAGGCCAGCCCTGCCGCCGCCATGACGAACAGTGGCCCCGGCTTCGTGCCCAGATTGTAGGCAACGAGCGATGCGGTGCCGAGCATGCCGATGGACAGCAGCATCGTGGTGCGGATAGCGTTCACAAAGACCGTCCATTGAAGCGCGCGGCGCGCCTGTCAATTGTTGCCGCTGCGGCTGTGCTGGCAGGCAGTCGTTAACGGCTCTTGTCATAACGGTACATGCACAGGGATACGGCTTTTTGCGCTGGCCCAGCGCTGTAGTAGGTGAGGCAGGATGACTGAACAGCATAATCAGGACGCTGAAGGCGGCACACAGCAGGCTGGGGTCGCCGCGCCGACCCGCCGCGCCGCATTGATGCTGGGTGCGGCTGGCGTCACTGCCGTGCTGACGGTGCGACCGGCGCTGGCGCAGACGGCGGCTTCGGCCTTCAATTGTCAGATCCCGGTGCCGGATCCGGCGCGCGGTGGCCAGCATATCGCGCTGAACGGAGCTTTGGTGCCGCCCGGCACGCAGGGTGCTTTTCCGCCTGCTGCCCGGCCCTTCACCGGAGAAGAGGTTCGCCGGGCATTGAGCGGCGGCACGCTGCCCGGCACCAGCTATGAGCAGAGCTCGGCGTACATGAGCTACATCCGCCGCCTGCAGGTGGGGCAGAGCGGCTTTACCTGCTTCGCATCGATCCAGATGCCGCGCTGAGCGCAATTCTTCCGTGCACCCGATATGGCACGGGGGTAATCAATCATCATGACGGACGCTGCATTGCCTCAGCTATGGCACGGCCCGCTGCCCGGCAGACTGCGTCTTGAACCGGTCGATCCGCTTGTTGCTGTCTATGACCGCGCTTCTGGCCAGACGCATGTGTTGCTCGCGCCAATGCCTCAAATCTTGGCTGTCCTTGAAGCAGGCCCGGCAGATATCGCGGCAATAGAGGCGCAGCTTGAACGGGAGCACGGACTTGCGCCGGATCCGGGTAACCGCGCATTGCTGGCGGAGCGGCTAGAGGAGCTTAAGGTCCTCGGTCTGGTGGAACGCGGATGAGCCACAACCACGCCCTTCGGATCGGCCCGGTGTCCTTCCGCATACGCTCCGATTGGGCGGCGCCGATCGATACTCTGCGGCGTCTATATGCTGGCTATCCCAGACCCGCCGGCGCCTTTGCCGATGCGACGGTGCGCCTGGAGGCCAACAGATTCTGGCGGCGCTTTATCCGGCCGTCAGTGCATATCGGTGGAGACTGGACCATCCCCGATGCGCTGCCCCTGCCATTGGCACAGGGGCTGCTCGCGGCGGAAATGGGCATGAACTTGCAGGTCGCGCTCGGCTGGCGACGGCATCTTCTGATCCATGCCAGCGCGGTCGAACGCGACGGGCGGGCGGTGATGATGATCGGCGCCTCGGGCTCGGGTAAGTCGACGCTGGCTGCGCTGTTGGGTGAGGGCAACTGGCGGCTGCTGGGCGATGAGTTCGCGCTGCTCGGGCTGGACGATGGCATGCTCGCGCCCTTTCCGCGGCTCGTCAGTCTTAAGAATGCGGCCATTGCCGAAGTCGAACGGCGGGTGCCTGCCGATAGGATGGGCCCACTGCTCAAAGGCACGCCGAAGGGCGATATCCGCCATCTCGTGCCGCGTGCCGACGCGGTTGCGCGGATGGAGGAGGGGGCGCGGCCCGCGCTAATGCTGTTCCCTGAGTTCGGGGCGCCCGCAGGCGTGCGCGGCGTGGGGGCGGCGGAGGCCTTCGTTCGCCTGACCGAAAGCTCGACAAATTATGTGGCCCTTGGAGAGCCCGGCTTCGCCGCGATGATGAATCTGGTGCGCAGTGTGCCCGCTGTGGCCATCGGCTATGGGTCGAGCGAGGAAGGCATGGCTGCGGTCGAGGCGCTGTGGGCGGAGCTTGCGCCGTGAGTGCAATGCGCACTCTGGTGGCTGCGCTGCGCGATCCGGCGAGTGTTGCTACGCTCGATAGGGATGCCTGGACCGCGCTCGTCTCGGTTGCGCGGGCTGAGGCCTTGCTGGCGACACTCGCACACCGGGTGGAGGGCCAGCCTGTGCCACCCGAGGTGGAACCCACGCTTGCTGCCGCCCGGCGCGATGCCGCACAGGCGCAGGTTGCAGCGCTGTGGGAAGCGGAAATGGCGCGCCGCGCGCTGGCACCCCTCGGTATCGAACCAATCCTCCTCAAAGGCACCGCCTATGCCGCCGCCGGTCTTCCCAATGCGGCCGGTCGGCAGATCGGTGACCTCGACATCCTCGTGCCACGCGACCGGCTGGATAGTGTGGAGGCGGCGCTGCTCGAAGCCGGCTGGGAATGGGTCAAGGATGACCCCTATGACCAGAGCTATTACCGCCGCTGGATGCACGAGCTGCCGCCGCTGATCCACAAGACCCGCGACCGGATGATCGATGTCCACCACACCATCCTGCCGCTGACCGCGCGGGTCCGGCCGGATGCAGCGGCGATGATCAACGATGCGCACGCGCTTCCGCTGCCGCAATCATTCGTGAATCTCTACGAGCCTGAGGATTACCCGGAGGTGCCTGCCGATCCCTCGGTCGTCCCGCCGGTGGCCGGATGCCGGGTGCTCGGGCGCTTCGATATCGTTCACCATTGCGTCGCGCACCTGATGGCAGACGGCGAGCTCGACGGCGGCCTTCGCAACCTCTGGGATTTCCACTACCTGGTGCGCGAGATGGAGCGGCGCACCAACGGCAAATATGTGAAGGACCTGCTCGGGGACACGGGCAGGCACGGACTCCACCACCCTTTCGCCCGGACGGCACGGCTGGCGCACCATCTGTTCGGCCCGCTCATGTATGTGCGTGAGTCGCTGACGCTGGCTGATCGCCTGTTCCTCCGCCGACTGCTGGCGCGCGACGATTGGGGAAAGCCGACGCGGCCGCTGACCCGCCTCGCTTTCACGATCCGTGGTCACTGGATGCGCATGCCGCCGCTGATGCTTGCGCGGCACTTGTGGACCAAGTGGCGCAAGCGTTGACAGTTTTTATGCAGGCTATTTCCGCGATCCGGACGGCAACAAGCTTAATGCCTTCATCATGACGATGTAGCGCAGGCCGCGCTTTTTTGGCAGAGAGCGGGCATGACCAATCCCGCCCTCAAGCGCCCTCTCGCGGCTATCATCCTCGCCGCCGGTTCGGGCACGCGCATGAAATCCGCTACGCACAAGGTGTTACACCCCATCGCGGGCAAGCCCATGCTGCATCATCTGCTCGATGCGGTGGCTGGCCTCGGTGCAGAGCGCACCGTGGTGGTGGTTGGTGCTGCGGGCGACCAGGTGGAGGCCTCGGTCGCAGGGCGGGAGGTTTCGATCGCCTGGCAGCATGAACAGCTCGGCACCGGCCATGCAGTCGCTCAGGCCAAGGATGCGCTGGCGGGTTTCGCGGGTGATGTTCTTATCCTTTACGGTGATGTTCCGCTGGTCAGCGCAGCGACGATGAGCCGCATGATCGACCGGCTCAATTTCGGAATTGAGCCACGCGCGGTCGTGCTTGGCTTCCGCCCGACCGATGCTGGTGCCTATGGCCGCATCATCGCCGGCGCCGACGGCACCATCTCCAAGATGGTGGAGTATAAGGACGCCAGCGCCGAGGAGCGGGCTGTCGACCTTTGCAATTCAGGCCTGATGGCGGTTCGGTCGACCGACCTGTTCGTGCTGCTGGACAGCATCGGCAACGACAATGCAGCGGGCGAATATTATCTGCCTGACATCGTTATGCTGCCCGGACAGGCAAGCGCGGTGATCGAGGTGGAGGACGCCGCCGAAGTGACCGGCGTCAACAGTCGTGGCGAACTCGCGGCGCTCGAACGCGTGTGGCAGGATCGCCGCCGCGCTGCCGCGATGGCAGACGGCGTCAGCCTCGTCGCGCCGGAGACTGTCTTTTTTAGTCATGATACCGCGCTTGCCCGTGACGTGCTGGTCGAACCCAATGTCGTGTTCGGCCCGGGCGTGCGCGTGGCCGAAGGCGCGCGCATCCGCGCCTTCTCTCACCTCGAAGGGGCCGATGTCGGGCCGGGCTGCGAGGTCGGACCCTATGCACGGCTGCGCCTCGGCGCGGTGCTGGAAGCGAAGGCCAAGATCGGCAATTTCGTCGAGGTGAAGAAGGCCCGCCTCGGTGAAGGCGCCAAGGCCAACCACCTTGCCTATATCGGTGATGCTGACATCGGTGCGAAGGCAAACATCGGCGCGGGCACTATCACCTGCAATTATGACGGCTATTTCAAATACCGCACCGTGATCGGCGAAGGTGCCTTCATCGGATCGAACAGCGCGCTGGTCGCGCCGGTCACCATCGGCGCCAATGCCATCGTCGGCGCAGGCGCCACGCTGACCAAGGATGTCGGCGAAGGTGATCTCGCCATCGTCCGCCCAGCGCAGGAAACCAAGCCCGGCTGGGCGACGCGATTCCACGCGACGATGAAGGCGAAGAAGAGCGGAAGCTGATGGACAAGGTCTGCCAGGGCTTGCCATGATATCATGATATGATATCAGGCTATCATCATGGCGCGAATCCTCACCGACATCCCAGATGAAGACATCGAGCGGCTCGATGCGCTGGCCAAGCGTCAGGGCAAGTCGCGCGCGGCGGAGATCCGCGAGGCGATCAAGCTGTATCTGGCGCAGAACGACAACGGCAACGACTGGATCGCACGGGGCGCGGGGTACTGGAAGCATCGCACGGACATCGGCGATGCGGTCGAGTATCAGCGCGCAATGCGGGAAGACCGCAGGCCATACGAAGACATCTGATACGTGGCCGATCCCTTTTTCGACACCAATATCCTGATCGACTGGCTGAACGATGTTCCCGCAGCCAGTGCTGAACTGGCGCGTTACCGCCGCAGCCGGATCAGCCGCGTCGTGTGGACGGAAATTCTCGCCGGGGAATCGCTCGAGACGCGCGATGTCGTGCGCGAGCTCATTGCCCCGTTCGAAGTGGTGGAGATCGATGCCAGGATCGCGCTTGCCGCAGCCGACATCCGGCACCGCACCAAAATGAAACTGATGGACGCCTATATCCTCGCTACAGCGCAGGTGAACGGCGCGATTCTCATAACCCGCAACATTAAGGATTTTCCGGCAGAGCTGCCGGGTATCCGTGTCCCTTACACCCTCTAAGAAGAAAGCAGCCCCTTCATGTGCGGAATCATCGGCATTGTCGGTAATCAACCGGTCGCGGACCGTCTGGTCGATGGCCTCAAACGGATGGAATATCGCGGCTATGATTCGGCCGGTGTCTGCACGGTCGATGGCGGCCAGCTGATCCGCCGCCGCGCCGAAGGCAAGCTCGCCAATCTGGTCAAGGAACTGGCGGGCAATCCTGCCCCCGGCACCATCGGCATCGCCCACACCCGCTGGGCGACGCATGGCGCGCCGACCACCAACAATGCGCACCCGCACGCGACCGGTGAGGTCGCGCTGGTCCACAACGGTATCATCGAGAATTTCAAGCCGCTGCGCGAGGAGCTGATGGCCCGCGGGCGCAGCTTCGAGAGCGAAACCGATACCGAAGTGGTTGCGCATCTCGTCTCGGAAGGCGTGGAAAGCGGGCTCGATCCGGTCGAGGCGGTAAAGGCGGTGCTGCCCCGTCTGCGCGGTGCTTTCGCGCTCGCCATCGCCTTCAAGGGGCGCGAGGATATGCTGATCGGCGCGCGGCTCGGATCGCCGCTGGTTGTCGGCTATGGCGAAGGTGAAACGTATCTGGGCTCGGACGCGCTGGCGCTCGCCCCGCTGACCCAGCGAATCGCCTATCTGGAGGAAGGCGACTGGGTGATCGTCACCCGCGATGGCGCGCAGATATTCGATGCCGACAACAATCCCGTGACGCGTGAAGAGACTGTTTCCGGCGTTACTGCCTCTGCGGTCGAAAAGGGTCCGTACCGCCACTTCATGCAGAAGGAGATTTTCGAGCAGCCTACCGTCGTCGCGCAGACGCTGCAAAGCTACATCCGGCCAGTCGAACAGACGGTCGCGTTGCCTCAGATGGACATCGACCTTTCCGCCATCGAACGCATCACCATCGTCGCCTGCGGGACCAGCTTCTATGCCGGCATGGTCGCCAAATATTGGTTCGAGCAATTCGCGCGTGTGCCGGTCGACATCGATGTCGCGTCGGAATTTCGCTATCGCGATCCGGTGCTGCAACCGGGTGGGCTGGCGCTGTTCATCAGCCAGTCGGGCGAGACGGCGGATACACTCGCCGCGCTCAGGCACTGCAAGGCGGCGGGGCAGACCATCGCGGTCGTCGTCAATGTGCCGACCAGCAGCATGGCGCGTGAGGCGGATCTCCTTCTCCCCACCCATGCCGGGCCGGAAATCGGCGTCGCTTCGACCAAGGCCTTCACCTGTCAGCTCGCTGTGCTTGCCGCCTTTGCCGCGCACCTTGCGGTGAAGAAGGGCAAGATGAGCCGCGCCGAGGAACAGGAGGTGGTGCGCCACCTCATCGAGGCGCCGGCCGCGCTCAACGCCGCGCTCGCGCATGATGATGACATTGCGGCGATGGCCCCGCTGATCGCGCCGGCGCGTGACGTGCTCTATCTGGGGCGCGGGCCGGACTATCCGTTGGCGCTCGAAGGGGCGCTCAAGCTCAAGGAAATCAGCTACATTCACGCCGAGGGCTATGCGAGCGGCGAGATGAAGCATGGTCCCATCGCCCTCATTGACGAAGCGGTGCCGGTGATCGTGCTCGCGCCGTCAGGCCCGCTGTTCGAAAAGACCGTGTCCAACATGCAAGAAGTGCGCGCGCGTGGCGGCAAGATCGTGCTCGTGTCCGATGCCGAGGGAATCGCGGAGGCCGGCGAAGGTTGCCTTGCGACGATAGAGATGCCGCGCGTCCACCCGCTGATCGCGCCGCTGGTCTATGCCGTGCCGGTCCAGCTCATCGCCTATCATGTCGCGGTGGCCAAGGGCACCGATGTCGACCAGCCGAGGAACCTCGCCAAGAGCGTGACAGTGGAGTGAGGGTGTCCCGGCCTGCGCCGGGATCCCATTTCCTCAGGCCCAAGGGCCGGTGATCGCCAATGTCCGTGTCGGGCTGTAGAGATTGACGAACATCGTCCGCCCGTCGGGCGAGAAGCACACGCCGGCGGGTTCGGTGGACAGACGGATGCGTGCGAAGGGATAGACATCCCCCGATGGCGTCACACCGCGCAGGTGGTTGACTGCGCCGACTTCATACTGGTCCTCGCACAGCATCAGATGGCCGTTCGGCATCACCGTCAGATTGTCGGCATAGCTCAGCGTGTCGCGGCCCGGCGATTCGAGGAACAGCTTGAGTCGGCCCGGAGCGTCGCGCTCCCCCGCCTGACCCTCGGCGCGCGAGGGGATGTAGCGGAACACTTGCGATTCCTTCACCCGGCCGCCGCTGGTGGCGGTGAAGTAAAGCTCGCCATTGCCCCACCAGATGCCCTCACCGCGCGCGAACAGCGCTGCCCCGGCGGCATGACCACGATCGCGCAGGTCGTCGTCGGGTGCTTCGACGCCGTTGAGGTCGATCCAGCGCACGCCGACTTCCTCGCCCGGTGCCATGTCCGCGCCGTTCCAGTTGCGGGTGTCGGTGCGGCCGGTGTCGATAAAGGCGAGCGCCTGCAATCGTCCGCCTGCGGACAGACGGCCCGGCACCGCGGGCAGGAAGCGGTAGAACAGGCTGTCGTTGCGGTCTTCGGTCAGATAGACGATGCCGGTACGCGGATCGACGCATGCAGCCTCGTGATTGCGGCGGCCCATGGCGGTGAGCGGCACGGGATCGACGAGACGCCCGGCCGCGGCGGGAACCTCGAACACCCAGCCATGATCGCGGGTGCCGGGCGCACGGCCAGCCCCGGCGCGGGTCACATCCTCTTCGCAAGTCAGCCAGCTGCCCCAGGGGGTGATGCCGCCCGCGCAGTTGCGGATAGTGCCGACGAGGCTGAGATACTGGCTCTCCACGGCGAGGGTGCGCGCATCGAGGACGATGGTGGTGGTGCCGCCGGGCATTGGTTGGCCACTCGCGCTGACGCGGTCGAAGCTGGCGAGGTTGCTTGCCGCCGAACCGCCCGCGAAGGGGCCGGTCGCGGCATGATGCGCGCCAAGCTCGTGATTGCGCACCAGTGCGATCCGGTTCGCATCGAGCCGGAAACAGCCCATGCCATCGGCGCGGTCAGGCACCTTGTTGCCATCGCTCATCGCGTCGCCGAGCGAGGAGATCACGCGATAGGAAAAGCCGCGCGGCAGATCGAGCAGGCCGCCGGGGTCCTCAACGAGCGGGCCATATCCGGCGGGTGCGCCATCAGCAGCGGCAGTGGCGAGGGGGCGGGCGCAGGACGCGGCGAGCCCGCCAAAGGCGAGCGCGGCAATCCCGCGGGCGAAAGAGCGGCGATCAGTCTGCATCATGAGACCCTATATCGCCATTGTTGCAGAAGTGCGAAAGGGGGTGGCGTGCTTGCAGGGCGGAGCGTGATGATTCCCTTCGGCCGTACCCGCAAGACCATGCACGGCGCCCGGCACAGTGCGCGATAAGTTCACAAAGTTATACCGGTAACCCGCCCCTTTCTGTAAACTTAGCCGGGCCTGCAGCACACCGCAGATGCCTCCGTGGTGCGACGCCGCGACTCATGACGCAATCGCCGCTGTGTAGGACAGCGGTTTCTTCCGCTGTTGGAGATGGGGGCTTGAGGGTGTGGCCTTGGAGCATTCATCAGCATCGTCATTGCTTCGCCTCGCGGCTCGCAATGATGAGGGTAGAGTTCCCGGGCGGGATCAGCCGTGCGCGCCGAAATGGTTGCTGATGGCGGTGCCGATGCGCAGGGTGAGGGCGTGGGCCCTTGCTATGGGCTCGATATAGTCCCGATGTATCGCGGCATAGGGCTGGGCCTCACTGTCGGGATAGTCGGTAGGCTCATTGACCGCGAAATCGGTGATGGCCGGGACTGCGACGGGAAAAGCACGGCGCAGCTGGGCGAGCGCGTCATCGATCCGCAGCGAAAAGACCATCGCCAGCACATCGTCCCGGCTGATGTCATTGGAGCGAGAAAAGGCAGGAATCTCGACCGCTTTCAGGAACATGTGCTGCATCAGCGCAAGGCGCAGGGCATGGAGTGCGCCGACCGAGCGGCGCCGTTCCTCTCGCAATGGATCGCCTGCATCGTCCGCAGCCATTCGCGCGAACAGGCGGTGGAGCTTCAGACCGTCAATGCGCAATCGGCTGGCGAGGCGGCGGAAGGCGCCGGTGCGGTCGTCCCCCACCAGCTGTTCGGCAAGCGCGAGGCAAGCATCCTCGATGGCGCTTTCATTGCCGCGATAGGGTCGGCTGGCCCAATAGGCGCTGTTGAACAGCTCGCCATAGGCGGCGACCGACTTGATGCTTCCCAGATTGTTGGCGGCGCGCACCATGCGCACCAGCTGGCGCGCGCGCGGCGAAGCCGCGAACAATTCCGCCACGGCTTCCGGCTCATCGGAGCCTGCGCTGCCGAAGCCGCCGATGACATTCACCGGATAGCCGAGCTGTTGCAGGATGGCGTTGTGCGGGATCGCGCGGATCTGGCGCAGGCTCATATCGCGATCAGCGGCGAGATCCGACTGGCGGCGAGATTTCCGGCTACCGGTTTCGTTGAGGAGGCCGAGGCCGAAGGCGGTGATCGCCCGAGCATAGCTGCGTGATTCAAGGAATCCGCGCTGCATGCGCCGGATGCCGCGATAGAAATCGAGGCTGAGGTCGGTCTGGGCGTAAAAAGGGTCGGCGAGTGCCGCGGCATGATCAACCGACCCGCGCTCGACCTCCGCAATGCGGGTGAGCGTTGCCAGCGCGAGGCGCGGGGTGCGGAAGGCAAGGAATCCGTCCCCGCCTTGAAAGCTGACTTCGGGTTCGAGCGTGATGCCAGCTTTGGCAAAGCGGGCGCGTGCCCACCGGCTTAGCGGATAGGTAAGCCGGTCCTCCATGCCCGCCGGGTGCGCGCCGCGCCCCATGGATTCGCCATGGGTGTTGAAGATGAGCGCCGCGACATCGGTAAGGCTGTGCGCCGCCATCGCCTCGGCAAGGCGTCCCTGCAGCCGTTCGATGGCCAGCGCGGCGGGGATTTGCCCGACGAAGCGGCCGGCATCGGAAAATCCGGTCTGGATCGCGAGCCGGCCGCGCGTGCGGACATAGTCCTGATAGGCAGGCTCACGCAGCAGCGCGTCGAGGAAACGGCCGCCATGTTCCATAGCGCTTTCGGTTTCGAACAGCGGTGAGACATCGACCCGGTCCTCGATGCCGAATGCCTTGGCGAAATAGAGAGCGGCGAGCACAGTCTGCGGTTCCTCGCACTCCGCGACGAGCATGCGGATCGGCGCATCGGCATCAATATGCTTGAGGATCTGCGCCATCGCCAGAAATTGGCGGACCGCCGTGGTGCTCTCGATGGCGAGCGCAGCGAAATTGCTGCGCATGGCACGCACATTGGCGAGCAGTTCCCGAAGGCGGATGAGCGCGGTGCCGCCGGCAAGGTCGAGCTTTCCTTCGGGGTCGATGCGGCGGCGGATGGCGTTGAGCAGCTGCGAGCTGTTCACACGGAAATGAATCCAACCCATGCCGAGCCCGTCAGCGCGCATCGCGCTGGCGAGGGTGAGGAGGGCGATGGCGTCACTCTCGTCTGCTGTCTCGGCGGCGCGCTCGATCTGCGCGATGACAGAGGCGAGCGAGACGAGTTTGTCCGGATGGTCGGCGCTGAGGCTGTTTGCCGCTGCGGCGAGGGCTGCGGGATCATCCAGCGACCCCTCAAACAGCGCGGCATGCGCGCGTGCGTAGCTGGCCGCGCGGGTCAGAATTTCCGCTTCATTTGCAGCGGCGGGAATGGCGGACGCAGCGGCGGTGTAACCATCGAGCCGGACGGCCTTCTCGATCAGGCGATGGCGGATGCTCGTCGCCCAGCAGATGTCGGTGCGGCCATCCATGTCATATCCGACCCAGGTGGCAAAACGGAACGGCATGGGCCGGAGCCTGCGCCATTCGGCGGGCCAGCGCTTTGCCGCGCTTTCCAGCAGAGTGCGCACCAGCATGTCGCGCGCCTCGCCCGCACGGGCCATGGCGCCCAATAGCTCGCCATGCTCCCCTGCCAGCGTCACGGCGGCGCGAGGCGTGTTGATCGGGCACATCGCCGGGCCGACCTCATCCGCCTCGGCCGCTCCTGCGACCGCATCGGCCTCGGTCGGCGTGAGCAGGAAGGTGGGGTGGCCAGTGAAGACGATATGCTGGACCGGCCGGCTCCATATGTCAGCGAAGCCTGCGAAATCACTCGGTCCACTTGCTGCGAGGTTCGCAAAGCGTTCGCGATTAGTCGCGGCGTCCATCGGCGCGACCAGCGCATTCAGTCTGCGCGCGCGCATCTGAAGGGCCTCGCAGCCCAGTTCCTCGACCAGCGTCTCGACTTGGTCGAGGCCAAGCTCCCCGCTCTCAATCTCGCGGCTGAGATCGAGCCCGAGCTGGAAGACAGGGTTGAACAGCGGCGTCGCGGCGGTCAGCCGGTGAAGGTCGTTCAACCGGTCACGCAGCCGCTCGGTCATTGGCCGAGCGCCGCGGCTTCGGCTGCCGCGCGTTCGATGGCGGCAAGGTCCGGAGTGCCCTTGGGGACGATCCAGCTGCCACCGACACACAGCACCGGATCGAGCGCGAGCCATTCGGACGCGCTGGCGAGGGTGATGCCGCCGGTCGGGCAGAACAGCAGCTGCCCGAATGGCCCTGCGAGCGCCTTCAATGCAGGGCGGCCGCCGCTGGTTTCCGCAGGGAAGAATTTGAAATGGGAAAGACCGAGGTCGAGCCCGCGCATAATGTCTCCGGCATTGGCGACACCGGGGAGGAAGGGAATGGTGCTCGCGACCGCCGCTTCACCAAGCGACTGGGTGAGACCGGGCGAGACAATGAACTCCGCGCCGGCGTGGATCGAGGCGGCGAGGTCCTGTGCGTTGAGGACAGTTCCCGCGCCGACGATGGCGCCCGGTACGCGCTTCATCGCGGCGATGGCATCGAGCGCGGCGGGCGTGCGCAGCGTGACTTCGAGCACCTTTAGCCCGCCAGCGACGAGCGCGCGCGCGATTGGCTCTGCCTGCGCCGCATCCTCGATCACCAGCACCGGAATGACGGGGGAGGTGCGCATGATCTGGTCGATGGCAGTGCTCATTGGTCATGCTCCCGGGCAAAGGCGGCGGCCGCGCCGAACAGGCCCGGCTGCGGATGGGTGATAAGCTTGACGGGGATGGAGGCCATCAGCCCCTCGAACCGTCCCTTGGCGCGGAAACGCTCGGCAAAGCCGGAACGCACCAATATGTCTTTGATACGAAGCCCGAGGCCGCCAGCGATCACGACGCCGCTGCCGCCTTGCGCAAGGGCGATGTCGCCTGCGACCGTGCCGAGCGCCATGCAGAAACGCTCGACAGCGGCGACGGCGAGGCTGTCATGTCCATCCAGAGCGAGCGCCCAAAGGGCCTTGTCGTCCATGCCCAGAACAGGGCGGCCTTCAATGGCAGCGAGCGTCGCGTGAATGTCCGACAGTGCCGGGCCGGAAACGACGCGTTCGACAGAGACGCGGCGGTAGCGCTGGCGCAGCGCCTTCAAAATGGCATCGTCGATGGTGTCGACCGGTGCAAAGTCGATATGCCCGCCTTCGGTCGCTTGCACACGGTAGCTGCCGTCTCCGCGCCAGACATGCGCGACGCCGAGGCCGGTGCCGGGGCCGACGATGCTGATCGTGCCTTCCGCTGGCAGCGGCTCGTCCGGGCCAGTCAGGTGGATGAAATGCTCTTCGCTAGCCTGCGCGACGGCATGGCCGACCGCGCCGAAATCATTGACCAGCACATGCGCATCCACGCCGAGCTTTTCGGGGATGAGGGCGGGGCGGATGATCCACGGATTGTTGGTCAGCTTGATCACCTCGCCGCGGATTGGGCTGGCGATAGCGATAGCTGCGGCGCGGGGCAGAGGGCTGCCATGGTGACGCGCGAAATCCTCCCACGCAGTCTGGAGGCTGGCATGCTCGGCTGTCTTGAGCGTTACCGCCTCGCCGAGATGAGTGACCCGTCCACCCGCGACCTGCGCGATGGCGAAGCGGGCGTGGGTGCCGCCGATGTCGACAGCAACCAGCGGCGTCTCAGTCATGCCAGCTTACCCCGTCCCGTTCGGCCAGCGCGACAGCCGTCGATGGGCCCCAGCTGCCGGCAGTATAAGGCTTCGGGGCGAGGCCGCTTTGCGTCCACCCTGCACGGATCGCGTCAATCCAGCGCCATTGCGCCTCCACCTCGTCGCGGCGGACGAACAGCGTTTGGTCGCCCTCGATCAGATCAAGCAGCAGCCGTTCATAGGCAATGCGGCGCTTCGGCCCGGCAAAGGCATCAGGCAGCGAGATATCGAGCGGCACTTCACGCAAGCGCAAGCCGCCACGGTCGAGGCCCGGAACCTTGGCCATCACCGTGAAGCGGATGTTCTCGCGCGGCTGGATGCCGATGATGAGGCGGTTGGGCTGCGCCGATGCGCCCGATGCGGCGAAGATCGAATGCGGTACGGGGCGCATCTGGATGACGATTTCGGTCTTGCGTTCGGGCAGGCGCTTTCCGGTGCGCAGGAAAAAAGGCACGCCCTTCCAGCGCCAGTTGTCGATATGCGCCTTGATCGCGACGAAGGTTTCGGTGTCGCTGGCCTTGCCCAGTTCTTCGCCATAGCCGGGGACAGCCTGTCCACCGATCGCGCCCGCGCCATATTGGCCGGTGACACTGTCCTCCGCCGCGACAGGGCGGAGGTTGCGCAGCACTTTCACCTTTTCATCGCGTACGGCGGTCGCGTCGAAATTGGCGGGCGGTTCCATGGCGACCAGTGCGAGCAGCTGGAGCATGTGGTTCTGCACCATGTCACGCAGTGCGCCCGCGCCATCGTAGAAGCCGACGCGCCCTTCGAGGCCGACGGTTTCGGAGACGGTGATCTGCACATGTTCGATATGCTGCGCATTCCACAGCGGTTCGAACAGGATGTTGGCAAAGCGCAGTGCGAGGAGATTCTGTACCGTTTCCTTGCCGAGATAATGGTCGATGCGGAAAATACGGTTTTCGGGGAAAACGGCGGCGACCGCATCATTGATCTGGCAACTGGTCGCGAGATCGGTGCCGAGCGGCTTTTCAAGGCCGATGCGTACCCGGTCCCCGGCAAGGCCAGCGGCGGCGAGCCCGGCGATGGTCGGTTCGAACAGCGATGGCGCGGTGGAGAGGAAGATGGAGAGCCCGTCATTCACCGGCCCGACCTTGTCGGCCAGCGCGGCAAAGCCGGCGGGGTCCGACGCGTCGAGCTGCTGGTAAGTAAGGCGATCGAGGAAGCTCGCGATATCGGCATCGGCGAGCTGGCCAGCGGGCAGGAACTCCGCCAGCGCTTCAGCGGCAAAGGCGCGGAAGCTCGCATCATCATGCGCAGAACGTGCGGTGCCGACGATCCTGAGGTCATCGGCCACCAGCCGGTCGGCATGCAACGCGGCGAGGCTGGGCAGCAGCATCCGGCGCGAAAGATCGCCCGTCGCGCCGAACAGGATCAGCCGGTCAGAAACAAAAGCCATGCGTCCGCCCCAAGAAATGCGGGGGGACTGTTAGCAACTTGGCCACACAGGGCAACAAAGTGTCGCTACGGCAGCCATTATTTTTCGTGTGCGCGGGCAGGCTCGCCCGAGCCTATTTCAAGGCATAGGTCGCGCGCGCCATCCTATGACCCCGGCCCTCACGGTACCAGCAGGGTGGATCCGGTGGTGGCGCGGGCTTCGAGGTCGGTGTGGGCGCGGGCGGCTTCGAGGAGCGGATAGCGTTGGCCGATGGTGACAGTGATCTTGCCATCGGTGATCATCGCCCACAGCCGTTCGGCCCCTGCCGCGCGTTCGGCGGGGTCGGCGTAATAGTCGAACAGTGTCGGGCGGGTGCTGTAGAGCGAACCTTTCTGCGCGAGCACGCCGAGGTTGATACCGGTGACCGGCGCGCTGGCATTGCCATAGCTGACAATGAGGCCGCGCCGGCCCGTGGCATCGAGGCTGGCTTCCCAGGTGTCCATGCCCACCCCGTCGTAGGTGACGCGCACACCCGCGCCGCCGGTCAGTTCGCGCACGCGCGCGGCGACGGGCTCGGAATCGTAGCGGATGATGTGGTCGGCACCAGCGGCGCGGGCGGCGTCGACCTTGGCGGCGCTGCTCACCGTGCCGATCACGGTCGTGCCCATCGCTTTCAGCCACTGGACGAGGATGAGGCCGACCCCGCCAGCAGCGGCATGGACCAGCACCGCATCGCCCGGCGCGATGCGTGCGCAGCGTTCGGCAAGGAATTCGGCAGTGCAGCCCTTGAGCATAACGGCGGCGGCGACATCGTCGGAGATCGCGCCAGGCAGGACGAACAGGCTCGCAGCCGGGACATTGCGCGCGGTCGCATAGGCGCCCATCGCCGGGCCGAAGGTGGCGACGCGGTCGCCTTCCCGGAGGGTGGAAACGCCTTCGCCGACCGCCGCGACCGTGCCCGCTGCCTCGAGTCCGAGTCCGCTCGGCAGCGCGAGGGGATAGATGCCGCGGCGGTGGTAGGTGTCGATATAGTTGAGGCCGACCGCGCTGTGGACGACGGTGACCTCGCCTGGGCCGGGCGCGGGAAGCTCCACCTCGCGCCACTCGATCACTTCGGGGCCGCCGGTGCGGGAGAAGAAGGCCTCGGTCGCTTTCATCGGTCAGTCTCCATCGCGCGTGCAACGCGCTTGCTTTTGCGACATCTTCTCTGCCTCAATCGAGCGAACGGATGATCGCCGAGAAGTCGAGGCCGTCGTTGCCGGCGGCGGCGAAGGCTTCGTAGAGTTCGGTCGCACGCTCGCCCATTGGCACGTCGGCATCGACGCTGCGGGCGGCCTCCATCGCGAGGCGCAAATCCTTGAGCATCAGGGCCGTCGCAAAGCCGCCCTGATAGTCGCGATCTGCGGGGGTTTCGGGGCCGACTCCGGGGACCGGGCAGTAACTGGTCATCGACCAGCACTGGCCCGATGCCTTGGACGCAATGTCGAAGAAGGTCTGCGGGTCGAGACCGAGTTTCTGCGCCATAGCGAATGTCTCGCACGTCGCGACCATCGATGCGCCAAGCAGCATGTTGTTGCAGATTTTTGCGGCCTGGCCTGCGCCTGCACCGCCGGCATGGATCACCGCCTTGCCCATTGCCGCGAGGATCGGTTCGGCGCGGGCAAAGGCGTCCGCGCTGCCGCCAACCATGAAGGTGAGGGTGCCGGCGTTGGCCGCGGCGATCCCGCCGGAGACGGGCGCATCGACCGCGACCAGCCCCTTGGCCGATGCCGCACCGGCATTGGCGCGGGCAGTGGCGACATCGATGGTCGAACAGTCGATCAGCAAGGTGGCTGGTGCAGCGAAACTAAAGACATCGCCTTCGTAAACCGCTGTGACGTGGCGACCGGCGGGGAGCATGGTGACGACAACCTCTGCACCGGTGACGGCCTCTGCGGCGCTGTTTGCGGCGAGACAGCCGGCCTCCGCAGCGCGCTCCAGCGCTTCGGCCGACAGATCAAAGGCGCGCACGTCATGCCCGGCCTTTGCGAGGTTGGCGGCCATGCCGCCGCCCATGTTGCCAAGGCCGATGAAGGCGATGCTGGTCATGCTGTCTCTCCTGTGGCGGGGATTTCAGCCTCCGCCTCTATTTCCACGCGCCATTCGGGGCGCAGCAATACCGCGCCCGCAATCATGGTCGATGCCGGGCGGACATCGCCGAACCAGCGGCCATGCGCGCGGCCGACCTTGTCGGCATCGGCGGCGTCAGTCAGGAACATGCGCGTTCGCACAACATCCTCGGCGCTTCCGCCCAATGCCTCGATGGCGGCAACGATGATCGCGAGACAGCGTTCCGCCTGCGCCTCGGCATCGCCGGGCGTGCTGGAACCATCGGGTTCCACCGGTGCGGTGCCGGATACGATGATGCGGTTGCCACTGCGCAGGGCTCGGCAGAAACCGATGCTCGCCTCATAGGGGGAGCCGGAAAATACGCGGGGTCTGTTCATGGGCGCCACCAAGCACAATCGGCGGGCTGCGCCAATGGCCGTTCGATCAGTGCGATGCTTCCAGCGGTCGGCGCATTGGCCCGGCAAGCGTCAGATATAGACCAACCACGACCATCAGCATCACGGCGGCGATCATCAGCGCCAGATCGTAACTTTGCGTGGCATCATAGAGGCGACCAAAGGCGATTACGCCGATTGCCGTGCCCAGGAGGCCGGCGGTCATCTGCAGGCCATAGACGGTCGCGAAATCGCGGTGCGGGAACATGCGCGCCACGAAATAGGCGAGCACATCGCTTTCCGCCCCCTGCATAAGGCCGACCGTCAATATGCCGAAATAGACGAAAGCCTGCGGGGTCGCGCCGTGAAAGGCGATGCAGCCCATCGCTGCGAGGAAGGTGACGCCTGCGGCGACGCGCGTGGCGGGATAGCGATCGAACAGCCAACCGACGCCGATCCGTCCGACCAGCACGGAGAGGGCATAGGCGGACATCATCCATGCCGCCTCGCTGACGCTGAACCCCTTGCCGCCGAGCAGCGGCGCGAGCTGGGTCAACACACCCGCGGAAGGGATGTTCATGAGCAGCATGACCGCCGCGAGCAGCCAGAAGCGCCCGAGCTTCACCTGCTGGCGCCATTCGCCCTTCGCCGGTGGTTCGCCGGCATGCGCCAAGCCTTCCTCTGCCAGCGGGACGGGTCGTTCGCGCACCCCGATAAGGATGGCGGGGAGAGCGATGCCGAGGGCAAGCAAGCCGAGCACCAGATAGCCTGCACGGAAACCCTCTGCCTCCACCACCTGCCCGATCAGGGGGGAGGCGATGAGGGCGGACACCGATATGCCGGACGTCATGACGCCGAGCGCGAGCCCGCGTGATGCGCTGAACCAGCCGGTCACCGCGCGTGAATAGACCAGGCCAGTGGTGCCCGGCACCGCCGCGCCCAGCAACAGCATCCAGGCCATAGCCTCTGCGATGCTGCCGCCTTGCTGGGACAGGCCGAAAAAGGCGATGGCGACGATCAGGGTGGAAATGATGGCAACGGGGCGGACGCCAAAGCGGTCCGCCACCCGCCCGATCAGGGGCGCGCTCAACGCCCCGAGCAGTGGAGTCGCGCCGATGAGAGCGATGTCCCCGCGCGACCAGCCCAGTTCCGCCTCTATCGAGGTGATGAACAGGCTGACGACATATTGGTAGAGAACCGCGCCGGTGCCCAGCGCGGCAGCACAAGACGCAACAACCCCCCAGCCAGCGCGCCATTCGCCGCGCGGGCCGGGGGGCATGTCGCCCAAGGCCTGATCAGGCCTCAGTTGAGTTCGGAGATGTAGAGCGTGGCAGGGGTGATGCCGCCGCCATAGGTGCCGACCCAGATGTCATAGGTGCCGCTGCTCGGCTTATCGAAGCGGATATAGGCGTTGAGGTTATCGCCGCCGTCGTCATCGCAATACCAGCGGCCGTCAGGGCCATTGATGATCAGGGTGGTGTCGCTGTTGGACTGGGTGCGGAAAATCAGTGGGAGCGACCCTGCGGTGTAGGTCACCTCGAAATCGGGCGCTTCGCTGATGCTGCCCGAACAGCCCGAAGGCGCATTGATGCTCCCGCCAGCTTGGACGTTGACGGCATAGGGGTCAGGAGTGAAGCCGGCGGACAGGCTGATTTCGCCATAATTGGCACGCAGCGTTGTATTTTGTGCGGCGACGGGTCCAGCGACCGCGATCACGGCTGCGGCAGCAATTGCAAGCTTCTTCATATCTGTAGTCCCCTGTTGGTTTGTTTCGACGCGTCACCAATGGTTGGGCGCGGCTGAACCCCGACTGAGCGTGAACGTTGTCTCCCGTTCATCTTTCTGTTCAAGACCATGCCTTGCCTTGGCGCAATCGCCAAGGGGCTATTTGGCCGTATCGCCTGCGCCTTTGCGCACTATGGCACGAATGCTCTCTCCATGCTCATCAAGATTGGGAGGCGGGCTGGCGGGTGGCATGGGCGCATCCCCGAAGCGGACCGGCGGTGCCATGTCGATATAGTCGCCTTCGCTCGGATGGACCCGGCGGCGGAAGAACCCGGTCGCTGCGAAATGCTCGTCGTCGAGCATGTCATCCAGGTCGCGTACCGGCATCGCCGGGATCTGGGCGGCCCGCAGCTTTGCGAGGAGATCGGCGACAGTGAAGTTTTCGGTAAGCTCGGCCATGCGGCGGTAAAGCACGGCACTGTTGAAGAACCGATCCTTGGGTGTCTGGAACCGCTCATCGTCGAGGAAGCCGGGATCACCGAGCAATTCGAACAGTGTTCCCCATGCGCCATCGGTATAGGCGACGATCGACAGCCACCCATCCGAGCAGGGAAAGGGTTGCCGTTCGGGATCGAGCTGGCGCGGATAGCCGGCCTCTCCGATCGCGGGAATGAAACTCCTGTCGCCCAGATGTTCGAGCAGGATGAAGCTGGCGAACGCCTCAAACATCGGGATTTCGACACGCTGGCCGCGCCCGGTGCGCATCCGGTGGATAAGCGCGGCCTGGATCGCATAGGCGGCATGCAGCCCGGCGACCTTGTCCGCGATCAGTGAGGGGAAATAGCGCGGACGCGGATTGCCATCGACCCGCGGCAGCAATGTCGTCGTGCCGGTCGCTGCCTGGATCACATCGTCATAGGCCTGAAGCCCGGCGTTGGGGCCATCCTCTCCGAAGCCGACGCAATGGGCGTAAACGATGGCAGGGTTGAGGGCTGAAACAGCATCCCAGGAGAGGCCAAGCCGATCCATGGCTTGTCCCCGGACATTGGTGATGAAGATATCGGCCTCAGCAAGCAGGGCGCGCATGACGGCCGCATCTTCCGCATTCTTGAGGTCGAGCGCGATTGATTTCTTGCCGCGGTTCACGGCCATCCAGCCGGATCCCATGCCCGGCGTTTTCGCAGGCCGGGTGCCGGGACGGAAATGGTCGCCATGCGGCGGCTCGACCTTGATCACCTCGGCGCCGAGGTCGGCAAGGATCTGCGAGGCATAGGGGCCGAACACCACAGAGGTAAGGTCGACGACCTTGACCCCGCTCAGCATTGATTTTCCGTCTCCGCCTTCGATCATCGGGCATCTCCATCAAAAGCCAGCGTGTTGACACCATCGCTATGCCTGACACGGAAGCGTTGCCCCGCGACGCCCTTGCGCGTTGCGGCGGCAAGCAGCGCGGCCTCACCCTTCGCTGTGCGGGCGAGGATGCGCGCATCATCATCAGTCCGCAGAAAAGCATAGCCGCGCTGCGCCTCGCCCTTGGCGTATGTCACGGTGAAGGTTTCGAGCGTGCCTTCGGTATCTTCGGAGAGGAGCGGCGGGTGTGCCTGCGCGTCACACTCGGCCTGGATCGCGGCGCTTGATTGCGGCTGCCATCCGGGCAGCGGAGCCGTTGAATAGACGCCGGCTGCTTCCTTGCTGAGGAAGCCGCCATTGGCGAGCACCAGTGCGCGGCTACCAGGATTTGTGCGGCATCGCGCCACGGCTTCGGCAATGGCGTGCATGGAGTAATTGTTGCCCGCCCCCCCGAAGAAAGGCAGCCCGCCAGTCAGCGTCAGCCCCTCGGGATTGGCAACGGGGTCCAGCCCCAGCGTTTCAGCAGCGAGGAGCACCGCCACGGGGAAGCAGCTGTAGAGATCGATATGTGCGATATCCGCGATAGTGCAGCCGCTTCCTTCCAGCGTCTGCCGGAGGACGAGGTCCGTAGCGAGGCTGCGCGACAGGTCCGGCCGCTCGCTGGGCGTACGGTCCTTGGCGCTGGCATGACCGTGCAGATAGACCCGCTTGGTTTCAGCGATACCCAGCCGGTCGGCCTCGCCCGCGCTGGTGAGGATCAGGGCCGCGCCCTGATTAACCGCATCCTGCGCGACGTCCCATTTGAGATAGGGATCGGCGAGCGGATAATTCTCCGCCGACGGTGCAGACAGAAAGGCCTCGTCACGCGCGACCGGGAATTGGGCGAACGGGTTGCGCGCCGCGACACGGGAAAAGCCCGCCCACAGCTTCGACATCAACGCGCGATGCGCTGCGCGGTCATGGCCCAGCCGGGCGGCGAGCGCATGTTCGAACGCCGGATAGGTCTGTGTCGGCGCGCCAAGGCCGTTGGCGATTTCGTAGGGAGAAAGCAGCATTGGCCCAAGGCCGCGATCGTCGCACTCGCCTTCGGCACTGGTTGACCAATCGAGCGTTATGCCGGCTTTCAATGCAGCCTTCATCGCGGCGGTGGCTTCTGCGCCGGAAAGCAGGATGGCGCGGCAATCACCAGCATAGATCGCGGCTGCGGCCGCGTTGACCAGCGTCTGCGGCTGATCCCCGCCAACCACGGAATAGATCGTATCGCGCGGGCTGAGACCGCAATCGGCGGCGAGCGTGGCCGGCGGGTTGGCACAGCGGCCGAATGGCTGCGGTGCGCCCGGTACGCTGTCGAGCATGGTGCGCACGACCACCACCCGGTCAATGGTTGCCGCAAGCGATTCTGCCACCCCGCTGTCCGCCAGTGCAGTGCGGGTCGCGCCCTGCCTCAGGCTCTGCGGCGAAGGGGCATCGCCCGCATCGCCGGCTCGCCAGTGCGATACGGTCTGGCCAACACCGACCAGCACGGGCGTTCGCGGATCTACAGTCATGCTTGCTCCCCGGTTCTTGTTTGCGACCTTTGCTAATCGCGGGCTCGGCAAGGCGAAAGACTTTTTCCCTCTCGACGTCGCCCCTGCTGCCGTGCCACACCTTCAACTGTCATGCGCGGCAGTCTCGGGGCGGCCATGGCTCGATGGAGAGGAGCTGCCCCGCATGGTCGCGATTGCCGCGACGGTCGCCTACATCGGCCTTGATGCCGTGGCGGTCGATGTCCAGTGCCAGATCGCGCCCGGGATGCCCGCCTTCGTTGTCGTCGGCCTGCCCGACAAGGCGGTGGGCGAAAGTCGCGAGCGGGTGCGCGCGGCCCTCTCCGCCATCGGCCTCGCGCTGCCGCCCAAGCGGATTACCGTAAACCTCTCTCCCGCTGATCTGCCCAAGGAAGGATCGCATTACGATCTCCCGATCGCGCTTGCCCTTTTGGGAGCGATGGGGGTGATCGATGGCGAGACGCTGGCGAGTTATGTCATCGTTGGTGAATTGGGGCTCGATGGGCGGATCGCCGGGTCACCCGGCGTGCTGCTCGCCGCCTTGCATGCTGCAGAGCGCAGCATGGGCCTCATCTGTCCCGCGTCGCAGGGACCGGAAGCGGCCTGGGCGGGGAATGTGGAGGTGATCGCCGCGCCCGACCTCGTCAATCTGCTCAACCATCTCAACCGCACCGGCCATATTGCTCCGCCGCAACCGGCGGAGGCCGAGCCGCTGCGTCGGATGGCGGACATGGCACAGGTAAAGGGGCAGGAGGTCGCGCGCCGCGCGCTCGAAATTGCAGCAGCGGGCGGACACAATCTGCTCATGGTCGGGCCACCGGGCGCGGGCAAATCGCTGCTCGCAGCCTGCTTGCCGGGCATCCTTCCCGACCTGACACCGGCAGAAGCGCTGGAGGTTTCAATGGTCGCATCGGTCGCCGGTGCGCTCGAAGGGGGGAAGCTGGTGCGCTCGCGCCCATTCCGCAGCCCGCACCACAGCGCCTCTATGCCCGCGCTGGTCGGCGGGGGGCTGCGTGTGCGGCCGGGGGAGGTCAGCCTCGCGCACCTTGGCGTCCTGTTTCTTGACGAGCTGCCCGAATTCCAGCGTGCGGTGCTTGATTCATTACGCCAGCCGCTTGAGGCCGGGGTGGTTAGCGTTGCTCGCGCCAATGCTCATGTCACCTTCCCGGCGCGGGTGCAGCTCGTGGCGGCCATGAACCCGTGTCGTTGCGGCCATTTGGGCGATGCCGCGCTCGCCTGTTCCCGCGCGCCGCGCTGTGCCGCCGACTATCAGGCGCGCGTCTCCGGCCCGCTGCTCGACCGCATAGACCTGAGCGTCGAAGTCGAAGCGGTGAGCGCGGCCGATCTCGTCAATGCCGCTCCATCGGAATCGAGCGAGGCTGTGGCGGCGCGGGTTGCCGCCGCGCGTGCGTTGCAGACAACGCGCTACGCCGGCGGCAAGGCGCGCACCAATGCCGAGGCCGATGGCGAGGAACTGGATGCGCACGCCACGCCGGATGAGCCGGGCAAGGCCTTGCTTGCCCAAGCCGCAGCGGCGATGCGCCTCAGCGCACGCGGTTATACCCGCGTGCTGCGGGTTGCCCGCACCATCGCTGACCTTGCGGGCAGTGAAACGGTGGGCCGCATCCATATCGCCGAAGCGCTCAGCTATCGTCGGCGGGCACCAGTGAATTGATCTACTTAGGACTTCGGTCTCGAGATGGCGGTAGCCCGTGCCGGTGATCGAATGCCGCTTCGCACATATCAGCTTTCCGTAGCGGCCAATGCCAAGATCTCCCTCTTGTCATGGACATTAGAATATATCATTTCACGGCCTTGGAGGGTGTTCCGCATGGGGTGACAGGCGGTGCACATCACCGTGGTGGATGGCTTTCCCGAGACGCTAGACATGCTGGCAGCCACCAGCCTGTCGCGCCAAAGCTTTTTGCGCACAGCATGGTTTCGCGCCGCCGCCATTGGGCGGGGTGCCACATTGGTTGCGACGCGGACGGACGGCTCGCCCGTCGCGGCCATCGTGACCGCCGCTCTATGGCCCCATATCCCCAGCGTGCGGATGGTGCCGGGGAGTTATTGGCCGCTCCGCAACATTCTGGTCGCGCATGATGCCCGGCTTGCCGAGATCGAACACCTGTTCGTCAGTTCTGCTGCTGATGCACTGGGCCGGTTGTGGCGGCTGGGCCCGGTGCCGGAGGAGGACCCGTCGTTCCGGCTGGTCGCGCTAGCCGCAGAGCGGGCGGGCTGGCATATCCTCTCTCGCCCTGCCGGGCAGAACTGGTGCATCGATGTCGATGCTTTGAGAGCGCAAGACTGGCCGCGCGCCTCCACGGCAAAGCGGCTGGCAAGCTATGCAAACCGGCTGAAACAGCATGGCGCGATCAGCTGGGAAGAGGTGAGCGGCAAAAGCTGGAACGATTCGGTGCTGGAGGAGCTGGGCGGGGTAGAGAGCGAGAGCTGGATCCCGAGCCGCACCGACGGCAATGGCGCCAAATTCCTGAAGCCTGCGCAGCGCGCGCTGTGGCGTGAGGTGCTGACCGATCCTGTTCTGGCAGCAGCGCTCAGTGCGACGATCCTGCGTATCGATGGTCAGGCCGTCGGATTCACCTTCGACCTTGACGATGGCGCGACGCGCCATGGCATCGCTGGCAGCTACAACCGTGCATTTCGGACCTGCAATGTTGGCAAGCTGGTCAACTACCGCAAACTGGAAGACACTATCGCGCGCGGCTTTTCCTCACTGAACATGGGCGTCGGCGATACAGGGTATAAGCGCGAAATGGGGGCAGTCGCCGGCGACCGGTTGATCGATGTCCTGTTCGTGCGCGACCGACTCTTGGCATCGGCTCTTCGATGGTGGTGGTGTCGCCAAGGGGCAGGCCGCATATCCGTTGCGGAGATGCAGAACCATCAGCGGCAGCCGCCGTTGACTTGAACAGATGCGCACTCCGGCTAGGGCGCGGAATGCGGACTGCCTGCTTACTCGCCGCCTATCCGGCGGGTTTCGGCGATCTTGCCCTCTTCGACCAGTTGGGCGAAATCGCTGCGGTTGACGGGAATGCGCTCATTCTCGTCCCAGGTGATGCCGGCCATGTCACCGCGCAGTTCGCCAACCGCACCGCGCACTTCCGGCCAGGCGCCGGTTTCTGTGATGATCGTCACGCGATCGTCGCTCACCTCGACCACGCGCATCAGGCCATAGGCTTTGCCGCTGCCCTTGCTCTCATCGGCCCCGCTTGTGAAATCATAGCTCGAAAAGGCAGAAAGCTCGCCCGCCCAGATGTCGCCGACCTGCGGTGACGCAAGCAGCGGATCGAGAGTGGCGGTCGCGTCGCTGCTATCTGAGGAAGCCGCTTCGGAGGCGCTGCTTCCGTCGGCCGCTGTCCCGCTGCCCGCATTGCAACCGGCAAGCGCCAGACCGGCCAGACTGACCAGAGTGAGCACCTTCATGCGCATGGTCTGCATCCTTCTTTCCCCCTCCAGTGGATAGAGGGGGGAAGGCTAGGCAAGGCGGTTCGTCTTGCCAATGCGTTTTCTCAAAATCGCAAGTGATCCATCGCCTAGGTCGCGGGAATGACCTCTACCTGCGCGGGTATCGCGTTGGCGATGCTGCGCTGCGCGCCGGCACTGCCAGCCCGGCGATGGGTAAAGCGGCCGTCGACCTGGCTGCCCTGTTCGATGGTCAGGCTGTCATAGGTCACATCGCCCGTGATACGTGCGGTCGCCAGGATCGTCAGGTCACGCGCGATGATAGAGCCTTCGACTGTCCCTGAGAGGCGCGCGCTTTCGGCGACGATGGCGCCCTTGATCAGGCTTTCGCTGCCCTGCACCAGATTGGCGCAGGTGATGTCGCCTTCGATCCGTCCTTCGACATGAATGTCGACACTGGCGGAGACATTGCCGGTAACGACCACGTCCGGGCCGAAAACGGAGAAGGTGGTGCGAGCAGAGGATGTCATTCTATGCGCGGGGCCCGCGTGCGCCGACTCGTTCGCGAGCGTCGGCTTTGATTTCGAGAACATGAGGGTTCGCCTCCAGAAAACGGCGTGGGTTGACGGCTGTGCCGCCAACGCGGACTTCAAAATGCAAATGGGTCCCGGTTGAACGGCCGGTCGATCCCATCCGGCCGATTTGCTCGCCCGGCGTTACGCTCTCGCCAACGCGAGTAGTAAAGCCGGAGAGGTGGGCGTAGCGGGTCATAATGCCGTGGCCGTGGTCGATCTCGATCACATAACCGTAGCCGGCCTTGACGCCTGCAAAACTGACGCGGCCTGCCGCGGCGGCGCGGATCGGGCTGCCGTGCGGACCCTTGAAATCGAGCCCGGCATGCATTGCGCCGGCACCGGTGAACGGGTCACGGCGGAAACCGAAGCCGCTGGAAAGCTCCATGCCGGACGCCGGCAAGGTGGAGGGCACGGCGACCAGCAGCTGCTCCAAGCTCTCCATCCGTTCCAGCGCGGCGGACAGGCGCAGGAAAGCCGGATCACGCGGGGTGGGAACAGGCAGGCGCTCGGCCGGAATGAAGGGGCCGCCCTGTGCCTCGCCCGAGCGTGGACGAATGCCGAGCGTCGATAGTGCCTGTTCGGCCCGCGCCGAGCGGGCCGCGACGGCCTCTGTCAGCGCCATGGCGAGCTGGTTCTGCCGTGCCTCTATCGCGCGTAACTGGCTAATGCGGTCACCTTCGGCCGCAGCCGGTGCCGGGGACGTGACAGGGGCTTCATTTCTCTGGCTGGTTTCGTTGGCGGCAGCAGCCGCTGCAGCCGCGGCGGGATCATCCCCGAAATAGCCGTCGAACACCGCTTGGAAGTAGCGCTGACGCTGATCGAGCCGAGCGGCGATATCCTCGATCTTCTCGCTTTCGGCGGCGACACGGGCCTCGGCAGCTTCAACTGCAATAGCGCGCTCGGCGACATCGCGATTGTGCCAGGCGGTGTAGGCCTGCCAGCCCAAGAGGCCGAGTGTGACGGCGAGCCAGGCCGCAACAATAGCCAGCACCAGGGTCGCAACGCGCCGTTGAATGGACGCGCCGATGCGCAGGAAGCGGACTTCGCCCCCTGTCCGGACATAAATTTCGTGATCGCGGAACAAATTGTCCCACTTGGCCGGAAGTGACCTCCAGCCGGATGTCATTGTCACTATTCTGCGATTCCCGATTCCGATTGGCCGGGGCACTATCAGTTGGCACCACCGATGCCGAATCTGCCTGAGCAGACTCGTGACGAGTCGGTGGAGTCGTGCGACGAGACGCATTCGGACCCGCAAAAATGCGTATTGCTGCCGCGCTTTGCGGCGAATTTTCCGCGCGAATCGGGGGTTGTGGCGCGCATTCCGGCATTCACCCTGCTTTGACGATTGGCCGCTATGCTGCCCGCATGACTGATATGGCTCTCGATCCCTCCCCCGCGCGTGCCGCCACCAAGCCGGCACCACGTTCCGCCGTGAGCACCGGCGTCGGCATTGCCGGCCTTGCCGGGCTGATCGGCTGGTTCGTCGTCGCCCGCCATTACGGCATGAATGGGGAGCATAGCGCGCTTGCCAGCGTCTTTTTCTGCGGCCTCGCCATGGTGCTGTGGTCGCTGTTCGTGGACAAGGTGCACCGCAACCCTTCAACCGGGATCGACTGGGATGGGCAACCACGCAGTTGGGGAGAGGCGCTCGTCACCGCGCGGATCAAGCTTGTCGGGCTGTGGACGACCTGGGCGATCATCGCCGGGGCCTATGCGACGCTCCATTATTATTGGGATGGTCCCTATCTCTTCGCAATGAAATGGCTCGGTATCGCCGCGGTCCCGATGCTGCTGTTTTCCCTACCCTATGTGCTGTGGCTCGATCGGCGGCTGGTAAAGCCGCAGGATGGCGCGTGGCACTTTGGCCAATGGCTGCTCGGCGGAGAGGATGCAGAGATTGCCGAGGTATGGAAGCATTGGCGCGCATGGGTGGTGAAGGGGTTTTTCCTCGCCTTCATGGTCTCGATCGTGCCGGGCAATTTCATTCCCCTGATCCTGCGCCCCTGGGGTGAAATCCTCGCCGATCCGGTTGCCTTCGCGCTGTTCGGCATCGCGCTCATGTATCTGATCGACGTGCATTTCGCGACCGTCGGCTACATCATGACCATGCGTCCGCTCGATGCGCATATCCGCACTGCCAACCCCTATGGCATGGCCTGGGTGGCGGCGCTGGCCTGCTATCCGCCGTTCGTGCTGATGAACCCGGGCGGCCCGCTCTATTATGGCGGTGGCGCTGCCGAATGGCACCAGTGGATGGCAGGCAGCGTGCCGTTGCTGTGGGTCTGGGGCGCGCTGCTGATCGGGCTCAATGCGATCTACGCCTGGGCAACAGTCGCCTTCGGCCTGCGTTTCTCCAATCTCACCCATCGCGGCATCATCACTCACGGGCCATACCGCTTCACGCGTCACCCGGCCTATGTCGCAAAGAACGCCTTTTGGTGGCTCTCCGGCCTTGTCATCCTGCCGTGGGACGGCAGCCTGATGAGCGCGCTCAGAAACACCATGCTCCTCGCGGTGGTGAGCGGCATCTACTATTGGCGCGCCAAGACTGAGGAACAACATCTGCTCGCCGACCCGGCCTATCGCGAATATTGGGAATGGGCGCAGGAGAATGCCTTCATCCCCCGCCTGATGCAGCGCCTTACCGGCCTTGCCAGACCGGCAATTGTTCTGGAGCCGGACCCGAAGGTCGGGCCGGTCGCCTAGAGCCCGTCCGACCTCCGCTCCAGCTCCTGCACGATGTGGTCTGCCAGCCGCTGCGCGGGTGGTGACAGGTCAGGCCGTGTCACCAGCGCTATCTCGGTATCGGGGAGTTCGGGCAGGGCGTGGACGCCTTCTTCCAGCACGAACAGATCGGCTGGCACCATGTCTTTCGGCAGCACACTGATGCCAAGGCCGGCACGCACTGCGGCATGCGCCCCGGCGAGTGAGCCGCAACTGTAAGCAACGCGCCAGGGCCTCCCCGCCTTGTCGAGCGCCGCCGTGGCGCGACCGCGATAGACGCACGGGATAGGGGAGCAAACCAGCGGCAAGGGCTCGTCCGGATCGGGAAGGATTTGGCGTGTGCCCGCAACCCACACCAGAGGCTCGCGCCACACCCGCTGTCCTTGCGTATGAAGAGCGGGGTCGCGTTTCAGCAGCACGATGTCGAGCCCGCCGGCATCATAGCGCGCCTCGAGTTCCAGCGTCAGTTCGCAGGTGACTTCGAGCGCGACCCGCGGGTGGCTGCGCACGAAGGCGGAAAGGATGCGCGGCAAGCGACTGGTGGCGAAATCCTCCGGCGCGCCGATCCGCACGCTGCCCGACAATTCCGGTTCCCGCGCGCGGGCGACCAATGCCTCATGCATGGCGATAATGCGCCGCGCGGTATCGAGGATTGCTTCGCCGTGCGCCGTCGGCTGGACGCGCCGGGTATCGCGTTCGAGCAGGCGCACGCCGAGTTGTGTCTCCAGCCGCTTGATCTGCAGCGAGACCGCAGACTGCCCACGCAACAGCCGCCGCGCTGCCGCGCTGAAGCCGCCGCAATCAACGACGGTCACAAAGGCGCGAAGCAGGTCAGGATCGACTGTCGCTGGGCTATTCATTGCAAACCTCAATGATGTAGCTTGTAACTATCAATTTCCCAGATGAATTGCCAGAGCGCAAGGGCGGGGGAGTACTCCCCATAGGAAAGACCCCGCCATGCTCGATCTTGCCGCCGCTTCCGCCACAATCCCTGCCACGGATACGCCTGTTGCTCCCGGTGCGGCGCCGGTCACTGTCGCCTATGGTGACGGTATCGGGCCGGAGATCATGGCCGCGTCCCTGCGCATCATGATGGCGGCTGGCGCCCGGCTGGCGATTGAGGAGGTGCGGCTCGGCGAGGCGCTCTACCGCGAAGGCCATTCGGCAGGCATTCCGCCCGAGGCATGGGATAGCCTCCGCCGCACACGCACCTTCTTCAAGGGGCCGATCACCACGCCGCAGGGTGGCGGGGTAAAGAGCCTCAACGTCACCATCCGCAAGACGTTGGGCCTGTTCGCCAATGTTCGCCCCTGCGCCGCCTATGCGCCGGCTATCGCGACGCGCCATCCGGGCATGGATGTCGTCATCGTGCGCGAGAATGAGGAGGATCTCTACGCCGGGATCGAGCACCGCCAAACTGACGAGGTCTATCAGTGCCTCAAGATCATTTCCCGCCCGGGGTGCGAGCGCATCGTGCGCTATGCCTTTGACTATGCGCGCGCCAATGGCCGGAAGAAGGTGAGCTGCTTCACCAAGGATAACATCATGAAGCTGACCGACGGGCTGTTCCGTCGGGTGTTCGATGAAATCGGCGCCGAATATCCTGACATCGAGCAGGAAAATATGATCGTCGATATCGGCGCGGCGCGGCTGGCCGACAGCCCGGAGCGGTTTGACGTCATCGTCATGCCCAATCTCTACGGCGACATCCTGTCGGACATTGCCGCGCAGATCACCGGATCGGTCGGGCTCGGTGCTTCGGCCAACATCGGCGAATATGGCGCGATGTTCGAAGCGATCCACGGCTCTGCGCCTGACCTTGCCGGGCAGGATGTGGCCAACCCCTCCGGCCTCCTCCTCGCCGGCGTGCAGATGCTGGTGCATCTGGGGCAGGGCGATGTGGCGGAACGCATCCACAATGGCTGGGCCGCAACTATCGAGGCGGGCATCCACACGGCAGATATCTTTCGCCCCGGCCTGTCGCGCGAGAAGGTGGGAACGCGCGCCTTCGCCGATGCGGTCATCGCCCGCCTTGGGGAAAAGCCGCAGCACCTGCCCGCCGCCGACTTGAAGGCCGCGCGCCCGATCGCGCTGGTTCGTCCGCAACGCGCGGAGCCCGCAGAAAAGCGGCTGGTTGGTGTCGACATCTTCGTCCAGTCGATGCTGTCGCCTGACGAGCTGGCGCAGCGGCTGCTGACCGCCACCAACGGCCTTGTCGAACTCGCGATGATCACCAACCGCGGCGTGAAGGTTTGGCCGCAGGGTATGCCGGAAACATTCTGCACCGATCACTGGCGCTGCCGTTTCCAGCCGAAGCCCGGAAAGCAGTTCAACAAGGCGATGCAGCTCGACCTGCTCGGACGGCTCAACATGGCAGGGATCGACTGGATCAAGACAGAGCAGCTCTATCTGTTCGACGGCGAACCCGGCTATTCGATGGGCCAGGGGCAGTAAGTCCGCACTTACAGCTGGAACGTCAGCGTCGCACCGAATGTCCTTGGATCACCGGGCTGGCCGACGATCAGCCCGGTGTTCCCGGACGGAACAGCCAGTTGCTCGAAATATTTGCGGTCGAACGCGTTGCGCACCCAGCCGAATAGGCTCCAACCGCTATCGCTTTCGAAGCCAAGCCGGACATTGTGCAATGTATAGCCGTTGACGCGGGTGTAGATCGACGGGGTGGGGTTGGATGAAAATCCGTTGCGCCCGCTGCCGTCATAGCCCGCGAACCATTCGCCATCGCTGCCAAGGAAGCGGGCCGGGTGGCGGTATTCCGCGCCCCAACTCGCTGACCATGACGAGACACCGGGCAGGTCCTGACCAGAAATGTCACAATTTGCGGGGCTGAGCGCGCCGGGGACTCCCGGTGCGCCAGGGGCCTGGCCAGTGCCTGCCACGGTGCCACCCGAAAGCTCGGGCGGGCAGGGTGCATCGATGAAGCGGCTATATTCGGCATCGGTATAGGCGGCGTTGGCATAGAGCCGCAGATGGGGACTGACCTGCCAGCTTGAATCAAGTTCGATGCCGCGCACACGGACCTTTTCAGCATTGGCGAGATAGCCGCGCAGGACGCCGAGCTGGCCGTTGGTGACGACCGCCTGATAGTCGGACACATCTGTCCAGAAGCCGGTGAGGTTCAGCGTGACGCGCCGGTCAGCGAACTGGGTTTTGAGGCCCACTTCGAAATGGTCGACCGTTTCAGGACGTACGGTCGCGGCGGCGGCGATCGGCACACCGGCGGCATTGGCCGGCACGCCGTTGAGGTTGATGCCGCCAGATTTGAAGCTGCGCGCATAGGTGGCGTAGCCGAGAACATCGGCCGACATTTCCCACGTTGCGGTCAGATCATAAGAGACATTCCAATCCGAAAAGCTCGGCTCGATCCGCTGCGGGGCCAGCACGCCGCGCTGAGCGACGATACGCGGATCGGTGCTGGCAAATGTGACCAGCTGGCCGGCGCCGTTGGTAACAACGGAATCGAAGAGGCCATCCTTGCTGTCATAATTGATGCGGATGCCGGGCTGGATGCTGAAGGCATCGGTGATGTTCCAGGTCAGCTGGCCGAACAGCGCAATGCTGCTGTTGTCCAGCCGGATGTCGTTGTTGGCGGTGAGACCATCGAGCACCGAGGGATCATTGGCTAGCGCACTGGTGGGGTTGAGCAGCCAGCGGCTCGCTGCCGGTCCTTGCACTTGCAGGCCCTGAGTACGGATCGTCTGGTGATAGGCAAAGGCGCCAATCACATAGTCGAACCGGTCACCGTCAGCTGAGTAGCGCAGCTCCTGCGTATATTGGTTCTGCTGGCTGGGGTTGTTTGATTCGGTGGTGATGGGCAGGCCGGTGAAGTCGCGGTCATTTTCCGGCAACCAGTCCCAGTAACGCCAGGCGGTCACGCTGGTCAGCGTGCCTGGCCCCACATCCCATGTCGCGCGCAGTGCAATGCCGCCGATCTCGTTCCCGGCGTTCAGGCTGGCGTCCACATCGGTCACACGGTCGAAGGCATTGGTGCTGGCGACGACGTAATTCTGCGCGGCCGCCAGCGCCGCATATTGCCGGTTGAGCGGGCGCTGCGTTGCGCCTGTGCGCACGAAAATCTGGGCGCAGCATTCGGGGCGCTGCCGGTTGAAATCGCCAGCTAGCGTGATGTCGAGCGTGTCTGTCGGGCGGAAAAGGATCTGCAGCCGCGCGCCGAGATTGTCCTGTTCGTTGATGTATCGGTCCGATGTCACGTTGAAGATGGTGCCGCGGCGGCTGGTCGCTGACATGGCGAGCCTGGCGGCCACCGTCTCCGAGAGGGGGCCGGAGACGGCGGCCTTGGCTTGAACGAATTCGAGGTTGCCGACGCTGAGCTCGCCACGTGCCTCGAAATCGAACGTCGGTTGGCGGGTGGTGATGTTGATCGCACCCGCCGTGGTGTTCTTGCCGTAGAGCGTACCTTGCGGCCCGCGCAGCGTTTCGATCTGCGCGACGTCCAGGAAATCGAACGTCGCGGAAGCGACGCGTGAATAATAGACATCATCGACATAGATGCCGACGCCCTGCTCGATCCCGTCATTGGTAAGGCCGAAGGGTGAGCCGAGGCCGCGGATGTTGACTGCTGTGTTGCGCGGATTGGAGGAATAGAATTGCAGTGTCGGCGTCAGCTGCTGGAGCCGCCCGACGTTGAAGCTCCCCGTATTGTCGAGTTGTTCGCCCCCGACCACCGTCACCGCGATCGGCACGTCCTGCAATCCTTCGCTGCGGCGGCGCGCGGTAACAACGAGATCGCCGCTGCTGTCGGGCTCTGCCACGCTCGCGTCAGGTGCCGCAGCGGGCTGATCCTCTTGCGCAGCGGCAATGGCAGGCAGGGTCGCGATGATTGCGACCAGAGGGGCGGCGAACAAGTATCGGGTCATGGGGCCTCCGGAGAAAATGGCTGACGGCATCAAGCATCGGCCATGCATCCGGTGGTCCGGTCGGCACGGGGTGTGGACGCCTGTTTGCGTCCATCAAAACATTTCAGCGCGGTTCGAACCGCTGCCTTTGGGTCACGTCGATCTGGACCAACCTGCCGTTGTGAACGGTCAGGTTGATGGCACCGAACTGCATTTTTTCGAGTGCGTCGGAGACAAGCGCCAGTGCTTGTGCCTTCGCCTCTTCGCGTGTGCGCTCTTTGTCAGGCATATCGCTCTCCTCGCACTTGCATGGAGAAGGCTATTGTCAACTGGAGTGATTGACAATCCCGCTGCCGGATAGATTTGCTTGGCTTGCGACGAGCGGCACTTGGCGTGCGACTGCCCGCAAAAGCGAAGGGCCGCCCCACCTCTTTGGTGAAGCGGCCCTTTCGCGAATTGCAAGGATGGGGCGTTGCCCCCGCCTCAGAAGCTCTTTTCTTCGTAGACGCGGTTGAGATCGCCGGCCCACTCACCGTGCCAGCTCTCGAGCAGCAAGTCGGCCGGTGTCTTGCCCTCGGCGATGATGTCATGGAGCGGGCGCAAGAAACCGACTTCGCTGTCGCCCATGGAATTGACCTCGTCACGGGCGGCGAGGCCCGCGCTAGCGATCTCCAGCACCTCGCGCGCGACGTCGAGCAGCGGTCGGCCGTCCGGCGCGGTCGCCTTCAGGCCGAGGCGCGGCACCTCGTCACGCAGCAGCTGCTGGCCTTCAATGCTCCAGCCCTTGACCAGATCCCAGGCAGCATCGAGCGCGGATTGGTCGTAGAGCAGGCCGACCCACAACGCTGGTAGCGCGCAGATCCGGTTCCACGGCCCACCATCGGCCCCCCGCATTTCGAGAAAGCTTTTCAGCCGCACTTCGGGGAAAGCGGTGGAGAGATGATCGATCCAGTCACTGCGCGTCGGCTTTTCGCCGGGCAGGACGGATAGCTCGCCGTTCATGAAATCGCGGAAGGAAAGGCCGGCCGCGTCGATGTAGCGACCTTCGCGGAACACGAAATACATCGGCACGTCGAGCATATAGTCGACATAGCGTTCGTAGCCGAAGCCCTCTTCAAACACGAAAGGCAACATGCCTGTCCGCGCCGGATCGGTATCGGTCCAAATGTGGCTGCGGTAGGAAAGATAGCCGTTGGGCTTGCCTTCGGTGAACGGCGAATTGGCGAACAGCGCGGTGGCCAGCGGTTGCAGCGCGAGCGACGTCCGGAATTTCTGCACCATGTCCGCCTCGCTCGAATAGTCGAGGTTGGTCTGGATGGTGCAGGTGCGCAGCATCATGTCGAGGCCCATGGTGCCCACGCGCGGCATGTGCCGCAGCATGATCGCATAGCGGCCCTTGGGCATGATCGGCAGGTCTTCGCGGGTCTTGTCCGGCCACATGCCGAGGCCGAGGAAGCCAAGGCCGAGTTCGGCACCGACTTCCTTCACCTGCTTCAGATGGCGGCCGGTTTCGGCGCAAGTCTGGTGGAGGTTGACCAGCGGTGCGCCGGAGAGTTCGAGCTGTCCGGCCGGCTCCAGGCTGACAGTCCCATCCTCACCCGAAAGCGCAATGACCTTGCCGCCTTCGATAACAGGCTCCCAGCCATAGCGGGTGAGCGCCATCAACAGGTCGTAAATGCCGCCCGGCTCCTTATAGGAAGGCGCGCCATGATCGGACAGGCGATAGACGAATTTCTCATGTTCGGTGCCGATGCGCCAGCGGGTCCGCGGCTTTTCGCCGGCCTGCATCGGCGCGATCAGATCGGCCTTGCTCTCGATCGGGGGATCGTTGCGATCTGAAACCTGACGCGTGCTCATGCGCCGCCATTAGCCGCGCTGGGACAGTAGCGAAAGGGGCGCTGTCAGTTCACTGTCACATCAAAGACAAAGGCGACCGTCGATGCCGGGCCCATGCTTGCGGCAATTCCGGTGATTGTGGTGCCGGATAACGCCATTCCGAATGGGTCGCTTTCATCGGCGCCAACGGCATCGACATCCTCGACTGCCGCTGCCCCGGCACAGCTGGTCCCCGTGCGCAGGCTGCTGGTGATCAGCGTCGTATCGGCAGGCAGACTGTCTGTCAGCGCCACCGTTGTTGTCGTCGCTGACCCGGCGTTGGTGACGAGGATACAGTAGCGCGCGGTGGCCCCCGGAATATACTTCGGGTTCGTCGTCCCGTTCACCGGATCGCTGATGACAATGCTGCTCTTGTCCAACAACAGAGTCGCTTGCGGGCGGCAAAAGGTGATGTCGTGGATCGAAATTGCCTGCTGGCCGGGATTGGCTGGCGCCAGGCTGTGGTTGCCGTAACTGATCGTGATGGTGTCGACCGGTGAGGTAAAGGTGACGACGACATTGCCATTGCCGCTGGTGTCGGTTGATGTGGCATCGCCAAAGGCGCTGTTGCCAATGACATAATTGGCAACGCCATTGGTCAGCACCGGCGTCACATTGGCGCCATTGAACGTGCCAGTCACGGTTACGCGGTCGGCGAATTGGCCGCTCGCGAAATCGATATCAAAGATGGTGAATTGCAGACCCGGCACGGCCGTGGGCAGAGTGATTGTTGTTACGGCCGCCTGCGACTGGTTGGCCATATCCGTCAGCTGGAATAGTGATTGGCCCGCACCGGTATTGCCGCCGTTGACCGCGCTTTGTTCGGCGGGGCTCAGCCCGCCATAGGTGGCGTTGTTGAGCCATGTGCCGGGATTGGTGATGGTCCAGCCGACCGTACCGATATTGGTGATGGCATAGCTGTTCGTTGTCGAACCCGCCGCCCAGGTGATGGCGTCCCAGTCAAACAGTGCGGTCAGCGGGCAGGTAAGCGTCGGCGGTATTCCTGCAATGCGCGTGCCGGCCACGGTAAAGGTGGCCTGCGCATCGTCATCTTCCATAACCGACCCGTTGTTGGGCGTCGAATCAATGTCGATGAGGGAACTCGACTGGATTTCGGCAAAGCTGGTGATGGTCGCACCGGACGTTGCTGTCACTGTCGCGTTTATGGTGATCGTCGCTGATGCGCCGGGCGCCAGCGTCGGGACTGTCCAAATGCCTGTACCGTTGTTGAAACTGCCCGATCCGCTTGCGGAAACGAAGGTCGTGCCGAGCGGCAGCATATTGCCTACCGTAATGCCCGATGCACTGAGGGAGGGCGCCCCGGCATTGCTGACGGTGAATGTGTAGCTGATCGTCGCGCCATTGGCGGGGTTCGTATTGCTGACGCTGCTGGTCAGCGACAAATCCGCATAGGCGGCGGGAACCGCGGTGAGAAAAAGGTCGGCGCGCTGGAATGTGCCATCATCGGAGCCCGAAAAAAGGTCACAGATTTCCAGCCGCCAGGTGCCGGCGCTATTCTGCCCATTGAATGCAGAGAGCAGTGCGTTCGGGCGGAACTGGTTCTGGTAGGGCGGGGCAGTGGTCGTGTGACTGACGCTGTTGCCATCCGTGTTGACCAGCGTGGCAGCCGCGTCATTAAGCCGGACGTTGAAATTGTCACCGTCGATCGCGTTGGGGTCGCCGTTGACCAGCTGGACGCGGGTTCCGGCGGGCGATTGCAGCGTGATCTGTATGTCGCCGCGCCATGTGTGCGTTGCCAGAACGCCCAGATCGACATCGCTCACGGTGAAGCTGGTCGATACGGTGAAGTTGCGGACCAACGGCGCGGCGCAGGTGGTGGTGCCGTTGATCGCCCCGGTCGTCGTGTTGCTCGCCGTCTGTGCCGCTGCAGGCGTCGCCACGGTGGCGCAGCCGACCACGGCCGCCAGCGCGGTTATCGCGCGGCGCCACAATTGCCTTGGGCTGTTCTGCTTGGCTGGTCCCGCCATTCCATCCGGCTAACAGATTTCGGATAATGGCAGGTTAACTCAGGCGTTGTTGGCCGTTCCCTTGAAACGCGCCGTTTACCTTATCCGGGCTAAGGTCCGGGTCGATGGTAAGGACCAGCCGTCTTTTCGCCTGCTTGCTGTGGGCCTTTTTTGTCGTGCTCGCCTCTGGCTGGAGCGCGCCAGCACAGGCGCAGTCATGTGCCCCTGCGACCAGTCAGGGCACTGCTCCGCCCGGTTGGCAGACCTACTGCTGGCTGGACTTTTCAGCCTATAATGATGCCACTGCCCGATCGGCAGGCGGGCAGAATTTCCTTTTCACACTCAGCGATGGATCGGTCCTCACCTTCAACCTGAGGGCAACGAGCACTGCGCCGACCGCCGCGACAGCGCTTGCGGCACCATCCTGGGGTGGTGCTGCGGTCGGCAATTCGGCCTTCCTCGGCATTCCGGGCCGGCCGATCCTTTACATGGCGAACGGCGGCTCGACCGTTACCTTCACCATCACCAACATCCTTATCACACCGCCGCCTGGCGCACCTGCGGTTACCGCTTATGCCTTTGTCGCGGCCGACGCGGAATCGACGGACGGTGCCGAAACGATCCGCTTCACGACCAACGGGGGCGGCTGGCAGTTGCTTGACGAGGTCAATCCGATCAGCGGCTCCAACATGCCGACCCGGGCGGGCATCGGCACATCGGTTTTTGATACCACTGGCGGCGGGCTACCCAGTCCGACGGGCGGATACATCGTCGGCACTTCCAGCCCTACGACCGTCACCGCGCAGATGACCGGCTCGGGCCTTCAGGGGATGATGTTCGCGGTGCGCTTCGCCTCGATCCGTCTGAATAAGGAAATCATCGGTCCGCGCATTAATCCTGCCGACCAGTTCCAGTTCCGCATCACAGCGACCAATACGGGCGCGGTGCTCGCCAGCGGTACGACCAGCGGTACCGGCAATGGCCCCTTTGCCGCAGCCGCACTCAGCCTTGCTTCCGGTATCCCGCTGACTCTCAGCGAGACAATGGCGGCCGGCAGTGTCAGCACATTGGCCCAGTATCGATCCACGCTAACCTGCATCAATTCAAGCGGCGCGACATCGACCCCGCTGCCCAACAATGCGGTGACGACCAGCTTCAATCTCGGCTCGCTGGCGTTCGGGGATTCGCTGGTCTGCACATTCCGCAACGGCGCCCATCCTCGGGTTCAGTTATCGAAAGCGCTGGGCACCGGCGGGCGGCGCTTTGAAGGGGATCAGTTTACCGTTCGCATCAGGAACGGCGCTACAGTCCTTGCCTCTGCCACCACCAGCGGCACCACGACGACGGTCACCGGTGGCAACACCGGCCTGATCCAGCTGGTCAGCGGCACGGCCTATACGCTCGACGAGATCGCCGCCGGCACGGGCAACCTCGGCAATTATACGGCAACGATGGCCTGCACTAACGGCTTCACGGGATCGACAACGACTCTTCCGACTACGGTGGGCGGTGGCATCACCCCGCAGGTCGGGGACGTCATCACCTGCGTCATCACCAACACCCGCCGCGCGATCGCTGTGCTGCTGGTCGACAAGACATCGACGGTGATTTCGGACCCGGTCAATGGCACCATCAACCCGATGATGATCCCGGGTGCGATTGTCGAATATGCGATTTCGGTTACCAACGTCGGCTCGGCGGCAGTGGATGCGGGCAGCATCGTCATCCTCGATCCGTTGCCCGCCAATGTCACATATAATTCGGGCACTGCCGTGACCTTCACCAACGGCACCACGGCGAGCGGTCTCAACCCCTTCAACGCCGCGACTATGGTGAGTTTTTCGAGCCAGGCTTCGGGCGGCGCGCCCTTCACCTACACGCCATCAGGGGCGTTTGATGCCAATGTCCGCGGCCTCAGGATTGCACCCACCGGCACCATGGCCGCATCGACCGCCACGACCCAGCCAAGCTTCACGATCAGGTTTCGCGCGCGGGTGAATTAACGGGGCGGACCCCTTATCCGCCCCAATCCCCCGCCGCTGCCATCCACAGTGCGGCCGCCGAAATTGCCGCTGTTTCCGCACGCAGGATGCGGGGGCCAAGGGTGATGGCGCGGGCTTGGGGGATTGCGGCGATGGCGGCACGTTCGGCATCATCGAAGCCGCCTTCGGGGCCGATCAGGATAGCGGCGGGTGCACCGGCTGTGGCGAAGGATGGAAGCGCGGGTTGGCCGCCCGCCTCGTCAGCATGGAACAGGGTGCGCTCCGCTGGCCAATCCTTGAGCAATTTCGCCAATGGCACCAGTTCCCCCATTTCGGGAAGCGCGGTGCGCGCGCATTGCTCTGCCGCCTCGATCATGATGCTGCGCATCCGCTCGGCATTGACCTTGTCGACGACGCTGCGCCGCGTGAGAACGGGCACGATACGCGCAACGCCGAGTTCGGTCGCCTTTTCGACGACCATGTCGAAATGGGCCTTCTTGACCGGCGCGACGCACAGCCACAGGTCGGGCACATGTTCGCGCGGGCGCAGCTGCCGCGTGACGGTGAGCGTCACATGGCGTTTCGCGGTTTCCGTGACTTCAGCGGCCCATTCGCCAGTGGCATCGTCGTTCAGGATCACGGTGTCGCCGGGCTTCACCCGCATGACGGTGCCCAGATAATGCGCGCCATTGCCGTCGATGGTCACGCTCGCGCCTTCGCCGAGCGGAGGGGCGACGAACAGGCGCGGCGCGCTTTTGGGTGGCCAGGCGGGCGTGGCGGGCATATTGCGCGCCTAGCATGAGTGCGTCCTCCGCCCCAAGCCCTGTGCCGTCCGACAGCCAGCTGACCGGCTTTGTCCGTTTGCTGCCTGCGCCTTTGCGGCCCTTTGCGCTGCTCGCTCGGCTCGACCGGCCGATCGGCTGGTGGCTGCTGTTTTGGCCCTGCGCCTTCGGCGTCGCGCTGCTTGGCGACATCGGTGCGCATTGGCCACTGATCGGCTGGTTCCTGCTGGGCAGCATCGCGATGCGCGGCGCAGGCTGCGTCTATAACGACATTGTTGACCGGGATCTGGATGCGGCAGTCGCACGCACCGCCATGCGCCCGCTCCCTAGCGGAGCAGTGAGCCTGCGCGCGGCCTGGATCTGGCTGGTGGCGCTATGCCTCATCGGCCTCGTCGTGCTGCTGCAATTGCCGCTGTTTGCTCAAGCGATCGCGCTGGCGAGCCTCGCGCTGGTTGCCGCCTATCCCTTCATGAAGCGGATCACCTGGTGGCCGCAGGCGTGGCTGGGTCTCGTCTTTTCATGGGGTGTGCCGGTCGCAGCGGCGAGCGTGACCGGTACCCTCTCCCTCGCAGCGCTCGCGCTCTATCTTGGAACGGTGCTGTGGGTGGTGGGCTATGACACCATCTACGCCCTTCAGGATGTCGAGGATGATGCGCTTGCCGGCATCCGTTCGAGCGCGCGGGCTTTGGGGAGCAATGTCCGGAGCGGGGTTGCGCTCTGCTATGTCGGCGCACTGGCCGGCTGGGGCGGCGCGATCTGGCTTGTCCGGCCCGATTGGCTCGCGCTCCTCGCGCTGCTGCCGGTGGCGCTGCACCTCGTTTGGCAGGTCGTCGGGCTCGATGCCGCCAACCCTGCCGATGCACTGCGCCGTTTCCGGGCCAACCGCACCGCCGGCTTTCTCCTTTTTGCAGCCTGCCTCACGGTCGGCGCGGCGAGCTGACTGTTCGCTTGGCGTTCAGCTTGCGTCTGGTTATAGCCTTCGACCATGAACCGCTCTGCCAAGCTCATCGCCGCTCTCGTCCCTTTCGCCATCCTCGCCGGCTGTGCCAGCGGTGGCGGCAATGGCCCGCGTGACACCCGCTATGTCGCGCGCGATGTGAACACGCTCTACGGCGCGGCAAAGCTGCGCATGGATCAGGGCAATCACAAGCTCGCCGCCGCCCTGTTTGATGAGGTGGAGCGCCAGCACCCCTACAGCCCCTGGGCCCGCCGGTCGCAGCTGATGAGCGCGTTCAACTATTATGCGGCGCAGGAATATACCGAATCGATCCAGTCGGCGCAGCGCTTCCTGCAGCTTCACCCGGGCAACCGTGACGCGCCCTATGCCTATTATCTGATCGCCCTCAGCTATTATGAGCAGATCAGTGATGTGACGCGCGATCAGCGCATCACCCAGCAGGCGCGCGATGCCCTGAACGAGCTGGTACGCCGTTATCCGGATACCGAATATGCCGCTGACGCGCGGCTCAAGCTCGATCTGGTTGCCGATCATCTCGCCGGCAAGGAAATGGAGATCGGCCGTTTCTATCAGCGGTCCTCGCGCTGGCTCGCTGCAACGCTGCGTTTCCGCACGGTGGTCGACCAGTATCAGACCACCAGCCATGCACCCGAAGCGCTCTACCGGCTCGTCGAATCCTACCTGTCGCTCGGCGCGCGGGATGAGGCCCGCCGCACCGCTGCGGTGCTGGGGCGCAACTATCCCGGCAACGAATGGTATGAACGCGCCTATGAGCTGATCGGCGAACATACTCCGGCGGCCGCCGCGCCGACCAGCTGATCGCCGGAACCGGCAGGGCGGATTCCTGCTTTCGCAAGCATGATGATTGCGGTTAGACGGGGGGCGATGGCTGCCCGCTTATGTTCTCCTATCGTTCCGCATCTTGATCGGCTAAGGCTCTGGCCATGCTGACTGCGCTCGCCATCCGCGATGTGGTACTGATCGAGGCGCTCGACCTCGATTTTCGCGACGGCCTCACTGTGCTCACGGGTGAAACCGGAGCGGGTAAATCCATCCTGCTCGATGCGCTGGGCCTTGCGCTCGGTGACCGCGCGGACAGCGGCCTGGTGCGCACTGGTGCCGATCGCGCACGGGTGACCGCGAGCTTTGCGCCGCTTGCTGCCGGGCATCCTGCACTGGCTTTGCTCGATGAAGCTGGGCTGGAGGTTGAGGCGGGTGAACCGCTGGTGATCCGGCGAGAGGTCAAGCGCGATGGCGGCAGCCGTGCCTTCATTGCCGACCAGCCCGCGTCCGCTGCGCTGCTGCGGGATGTCGGTGCAACCCTCGTCGAAATCCACGGCCAGCATGACGAGCGTGGTCTGCTCGCCCAGCGCGGGCACCGGATGCTGCTCGACCAGTTCGGACGGATCGACACCGGCGAGGTCGCGGCCGCCCATGCGGCATGGGCCGCTGCGCGCGATGCGCTGGCCGACGCGCGGATCCGCCTCTCCGAGGATGCGGCGGAGCGTGACTGGCTCGACCATGCCGTTGCCGAACTCGCTGCGCTCGGGCCTGAACCGGGCGAAGAGGAAAGCCTCGCCACCGTGCGGGCGGACATGCAGAAAGGTGCGCGCCTCGCTGATGAGATGGCCGCGCTGGACAAGGCGCTGGGCGGGTCGGACGGCGCGCTGGCGCAGCTTCGCGTCGCTGCCCGCCGGCTTGACCGGCTGGCGGGCGAACATGCGTTATTTGCCGATGCGCTGGCGGCGTTCGACCGTGCGCTGATTGAGGCGGGCGAGGGCGAAGAAGCGCTGGAACGCGCGGCCGAGGCGCTGCGTTTTGACCCCGCCGAGCTTGACCGGATCGAGACGCGGTTGTTCGACCTGCGTGCTGCCGCGCGCAAGCATCGTGTCGAACCTGATGCGCTTGCCGCACTCCACGCCGATCTCGCTGCACGCCGCGCTGCCATCGATGCGGGAGAGGACGGGCTGGCCGCGCTGGAGGCAGAGCTGCGGGTGGCCGAGGGCGCATATCGCGATGCGGCCATGCGCCTCCATGCCGCGCGTCGCGCTGCTGCGGAACGGCTCGATGCGGCGGTGGCTGCCGAGCTTGCACCGCTGAAGCTCGATGCTGCCCGCTTCTGCACTGCGGTTGAGCCGCTTGAGGAAGGGCATTGGGGTGCGCATGGCGCCGACCGGGTCGAATTCCTCATCGCCACCAATCCCGGCGCGCCTTTCGCTCCGCTGATGAAGATCGCCAGCGGCGGCGAGCTTTCGCGCTTCCTGCTCGCCCTGAAGGTCAGCCTCGCCGAGGTTGGCGGGGCTTCGACGATCATCTTTGATGAGATCGACCGGGGCGTCGGCGGTGCGGTGGCCTCCGCGATCGGGGACAGGCTCGCCCGCCTTGCCGAAACGCGCCAGTGCCTCACCGTCACCCATTCGCCCCAGGTCGCCGCGCGCGGCGTCGCGCACCTCCTCATCCGCAAGGCGAGCGACGGCACGGTCGCCCGCACCGGGGTGGTGCCGCTCGATGCCGGGGATCGCCGCGAGGAAATCGCGCGCATGCTCTCGGGCGCGGACATCACCGATGAAGCGCGGGCGCAGGCGGTGCGTTTGATGGAGGCGGTGTGATCGAAGCCGAAGCCGCCAATCGCCTGATGCGCCTTGCGAAGGAGATCGCGCGGCACAACCGGCTCTATCATGATCAGGATGCGCCGGAGATTTCCGACGGGGACTATGACGCGCTGGTGCGTGAGAATGCGGCGCTGGAGGCTCAGTTCCCGCACCTCGTCCGCGCCGATTCCCCGAGCCGAACGGTCGGTCATGCGCCGGTGGCAAGCGGGCTGGCCAAGGTCACCCACGCGCGGCCGATGCTCAGCCTCGACAACGCTTTCTCTGGCGAAGATGTGCGCGAGTTCGTGGCACGCATCCGGCGTTTCCTCGCGCTCGATGGTGAAGCGCCGGTCCCGCTGACGGCCGAGCCCAAGATTGACGGCCTGTCCTGTTCGCTGCGTTACGAGAATGGCGTGCTGGTGCAGGCGGCGACGCGCGGCGATGGCGCGGTGGGTGAGGATGTGACCGCCAATGTGCGCACCATCGCCGATGTGCCGCAACGCCTGACCGGAAATGCGCCCGCAATCTTCGAAATCCGCGGCGAAATTTATATGGCCAAGGATGATTTTGCTGCGCTCAATGCTGCGCAGCAAAAGGCGCAGCAAAAATTGTTCGCCAACCCGCGCAACGCCGCTGCGGGGTCGCTGCGGCAAAAGGACCCTTCGGTCACCGCCGCGCGTCCCTTGCGCTTTCTGGCGCATGGCTGGGGCGAGGTTTCCGCACTGCCTGCCGATACGCAATCGGGCATCATGACGGCGATTGCCGGATGGGGTGTGCCGGTCAGCGAACTGCTGATCCGCGCGGGTGATGTCGAGCAGGCGCTCGCCCATTATGCGCGGATAGAGGCGGAACGCGCCGATCTGCCGTTCGACATAGACGGTGTGGTGTACAAGGTCGACCGGCTCGACTGGCAGACGCGATTGGGCTTCGTCGCCAAGGCACCGCGCTGGGCCATCGCGCACAAGTTTCCGGCTGAGCGGGCGCAGACCACGCTGGAGGCGATCGACATACAGGTCGGCCGCACCGGTAAGCTGACGCCGGTCGGGCGGCTGACGCCTGTGGGGGTCGGCGGTGTCATCGTTTCCAATGTCACGCTCCACAACCGGGACGAGATTGCCCGGCTCGGCGTGCGCCCCGGCGACCGGGTAGTGGTGCAGCGCGCCGGTGATGTCATTCCGCAGGTGGTCGACAATCTCACCCGCCACGAGGATCGCCCCGCCTTCGCCTTTCCCGATCACTGCCCCGAATGTGGCAGCGAAGCGGTCGCCGAGGAGGGCGAAGTTGATGTGCGCTGCACCGGCGGCCTTATCTGCCCCGCGCAACGCTTCGAGCGTCTGCGCCACTTTGTCGGCCGCCCCGCGCTCGACATCGAAGGGTTGGGTGAGAAAAGTATCGCCGAATTCCTTGGTCTTGGCTGGCTCGAACGGCCGGGCGACATTTTCCGCCTAAAGCGGCACCGGGCGGAGCTGCTGACCAAGGAAGGCTGGAAGGAAAAGTCGGTCGACAATCTGTTCGCCGCGATCGAGGCGAAGCGCGCGCCCGATGCCGGGCGCCTGCTGTTCGGCCTCGGCATCCGTCATGTCGGCGCGGTCACGGCGAAGGATCTGGTCAAGGCGTTCGGCACGCTGCCTGCCATCCGGGAAACCGCAGAGGCAGCGCATGCGGGTGATGCGGATGCGCTCGCCCGCCTTACCGCCATTGATGGGATCGGCCCGGCGGTGGTGGAGGCGCTGGGTGATTTCTTCCACGAACCGCACAACCGCGACCTGTGGGACGATCTCCTCTCCGAAGTGTCGCCGCCCGCCTATGTCTCGACCGCGCGCGAAACCGAATGGACCGGCAAGACCATCGTCTTCACCGGCAAGCTCGAAACAATGAGCCGCGAAGAGGCAAAGGCACAGGCCGAAAATCTGGGGGCGCGCGCTGCCGGATCGGTCAGCGCGCAGACTGACCTCCTCGTCGCTGGCCCCGGCGCGGGATCGAAGCTCAAGAAGGCGAACGAACTCGGCATCCGCGTGATTGACGAGGGTGAATGGGCCGCCATCGTATCGGCAGCCGGATAGGCTGGCCGGGCAGGGCCGGTGTCAGCCCGTTGATGCGCGATCGGGATAACGGGGTTCCCCAGCTAAGGCCGGGGAACCCGTGATGGCCGTCAGGCCGGGATCAATATACCCGTGCCTTTGGCTTGATATACTCGACCTCGTCGGAGAGCGTGTATTCATGGACCGGGCGGTAGTCGATTGTCACATCGCCGCCCTTGCCGCCCCAGCCGTCGAACCAGGCGACGGTGTGCTTCATCCATTCACCGTCGTTGCGATCGGGGAAATCCTCATGCGCATGGGCGCCGCGGCTTTCCTTGCGGTTCGCTGCCGAATGCATGGTTACGCTGGCCTGACTGATCAGATTGTCGAGCTCGAGCGTTTCGATGAGGTCGGTGTTCCAGACGAGGCTGCGGTCAGAAACGCGCACATCCTCCATCCGCTTGTAGGTCGAGCCGAGCAGGGTGCGGCCTTCCTCCAGCAGGGCACTGTCGCGGAACACGGCGCAGTGTTTTTGCATCGTCTTCTGCATTTCGGTGCGCACCTGCGCGGTCGGTGAACCGCCGCTGGCGAAGCGGAAATGATCGACGCGCTGGAGCGCGAAATCGGCGGCGTCTGCCGGGATCGGCTTCACCGGCGTTCCCGGCTTCACCAGTTCCTTGAGGCGATGGCCGGTGGCGCGACCGAACACGACAAGGTCGATCAGGCTGTTGGAACCAAGGCGGTTGGCACCGTGGACGGAAACGCACGCTGCTTCGCCCACCGCGAACAGGCCGGGGACGATGGTTTCGGGATTGCCATCCTTCACCGTCACCACTTCGCCCCAATAGTTACAGGGGATACCGCCCATATTGTAGTGGACGGTCGGCGTGACCGGCAGCGGCTGGCGCGTCAGGTCGACGCCGGCAAAGATCTTGCCGCTTTCGGTAATGCCGGGGAGCCGCTCTGCCAGCACCTTCGGATCGATGTGATCGAGGTGGAGGAAGATATGGTCCTTTTCCGGGCCGACGCCGCGGCCTTCGCGCATTTCGAGCGCCATCGAGCGCGAGACGACGTCGCGGCTGGCGAGGTCCTTCGCGCTCGGTGCATAGCGCTCCATGAAGCGCTCGCCTTCGGAGTTGGTGAGATAGCCGCCTTCGCCGCGCGCGCCTTCGGTGATGAGCACGCCCGCGCCATAGATGCCGGTCGGGTGGAACTGGACGAATTCCATGTCCTGCAGCGGGAGCCCTGCACGCAGCACCATGCCGCCGCCGTCACCGGTGCAAGTGTGCGCCGATGTCGCGGTGTAATAGCAGCGGCCATAGCCGCCGGTCGCCAGCACCACCGCATGGCTGCGGAAGCGGTGGATGGAGCCATCCTCCATGCACATGGCAATCACGCCGCGGCATTCGCCGTCGACCATGATCAGGTCGAGCGCGAAATATTCGATAAAGAAGTCCGCGTCATACTTCAGGCTCTGCTGGTAGAGCGCGTGCAGGATGGCGTGGCCGGTGCGGTCGGCGGCAGCGGCGGTGCGCTGTACCGGCGGGCCTGCGCCCATATTCTGCATGTGGCCGCCGAACGGGCGCTGATAGATGGTGCCATCGGGGTTGCGGCTGAACGGCACGCCGGCGTGCTCCAGCTCGTAGACCGCGGCTGGCGCTTCGCGCACCATATATTCGATCGCGTCCTGATCCCCCAGCCAGTCGGACCCCTTGACGGTGTCATACATGTGCCAGGTCCAGTGGTCGGGCGAATTGTTGCCCAGGCTCGCCGCGATGCCGCCCTGCGCCGCCACTGTGTGGCTGCGTGTGGGGAACACTTTGGTGATGCAGGCGGTTTTCAGGCCCGCTTCGGCCGCGCCCATCGTGGCACGCAGACCGGATCCGCCGGCGCCGACAACAACGGCGTCATAGACATGGTCGATAATCTTGTAGGCGGGGGCTGCCGGGGCTTCACTGGCCGACATTGGCGACTCCTGCAAAGGCGATTTTGGCGATACAGAAAAGGGCGAAAATCAAACCGCCCCAGCTGTAGAAGGTGAGGGCGACGAGGCTGGCGAGCTTGGCTGCTTCGCCATGCACATAATCTTCGATGAGCACGGTGAGCCCGAGGCGCAGGTGCGTGAATACGCTGATCGCCAGCAGCGCCATCGGCACCGCCGCAATCGGCTTCGACAACCAGCGCACAAGATCAGCGTGCGTCGAAAAATCAGAGGTGACGAGGCTGACAATCAGCCAGACCATCAGCGCCAGATTGGCGATGGCGGTGACGCGCTGCATCGTCCAGTGATGCGTGCCGGTGCGTGCGGAGCCAAGCCCGCGAACGCGCCCTAGGCGGGTGCCGGAACCCATCAGAGTGCCCCCCAGAAAATGGCGATCCACAGGATCGCGGTGAAAAGTGCGGGAAGGATCGCCACGATGACCGACCAGCTGCGGTTGGTCTTCAGCTCATAACCGGCACCGGTATCGAGCAGCAGATGCCTGATGCCGGATGCGGCATGCTGGAAAAAGGCCAAGGTGAGGCCGATCAACACGGCGCGGCCGATCCAGTTGGTAACGCTAAGCGAGGCAGAATCCGGCGCCTGCCAAATGATGCCTACAAAGCTTTGATACGCCTCCGGGCCTGATGCGGCAGCGCCGAGCCACCACAAAAACAGGAGCGCGCCGACGATGGCCATGCCATCGCCCATGGCGCGGTGCAGGATCGAAACCAGCATGTGCGGGCCCCAACGGTATACCTGCAGATGCGGCGAAAGCGGACGTTTGCCGGTTTGTGCCATGGCGGCGGGCCTACCCCTTCCCTTCGGTCAAAACACGCCGGCAGGTTGCAATCGGCAACCGGCCGGGTCGCGCCGTGCTTTACCGCCTTGGGCGGGGGATGCAACCGCCCCGAAGGCGGTATGATGGGGTTGATCAGTCCTTCTTGCGCGTCGCGTAGAGCGCGGCGGCGATCAGCGCGGCCGAACCGATGCCGATACCGGCTGCGGTTTTCCAGTTCACGGATTTTGCTGCCTTTTCGGCTTTCGCCTTGAGATCGCGGGCAAGGCGGGTTTCGCGCACCACTTCATTCTCTTCGGGAGCATCAGTGGCATCGGCGGCCTGCGGGTCGGGTGTTTTCTTGTCCGTCATTGTTTCACTTCCTCAGGCCAGCGCCTCTTCGACCCCGACATAGGAGAGTCCCTGCGCTTCCGCTACCGGCGCGCAGGTAATTTTGCCGTTCCACACATTTAGGCCGGCCGCGAGATGCGCGTCGGCGTGCAAGGCCTGCTTCCAGCCCAGATCGGCAATCTTGAGCGCGTGGGGCAGGGTGACGTTGTTGAGCGCATAGGTGCTGGTGCGCGCAACCGCGCCCGGCATATTGGCCACCGCATAATGGACAATGCCATCGACGACATAGGTCGGGTCGCTGTGCGTCGTGGCATGGCTGGTTTCAAAACAGCCGCCCTGATCGATGGCGACGTCAACCAGCACGCTGCCGGGCTTCATGGTCGAAAGCATGTCGCGGGTCACAAGGTGCGGTGCGGCCGCACCGGGGATCAGCACCGCGCCGATCACCAGATCGGCCTCCGCCACGCATTCGGCGATGTTCGCCTTGTTCGAGAAACGCGTCTTGGCGCGGCTTTCGAAATGGATACCCAATCGTTCGAGCACTTCGGGGTCGCGGTCGAGGATGGTGACGTCTGCGCCAAGGCCGACCGCCATCTGCGCGGCGTTGAAGCCCACGACACCACCGCCGATCACGCAGACCTTGCCCGGAGCGACGCCCGGCACGCCGCCCAGCAGCACGCCGCGCCCGCCGTGCGCCTTTTCCAGCGCGGTGGCGCCGGCCTGGATCGACATGCGACCGGCTACCTGGCTCATCGGCTTGAGGAGCGGGAGGCCGCCCGAGCGGCCGGTGACCGTTTCATAGGCGATGCCGACCACACCCGAAGCGAGCAGTTCGGCGGTCTGTTCGGGGTCGGGTGCGAGGTGGAGATAGGTGTAAAGGATCTGCCCTTCGCGCAGCATCGCGCGTTCGGCGGCCTGCGGCTCCTTCACCTTCACGATCATTTCGGCGTCGAGAAAGATGGTGAGGGCGTCGGCGACCACTTCTGCGCCAGCGGCGCGGTAATGATCGTCAGTCGCCCCGATGCCGAGGCCTGCGCCTGATTCGATCAGGACGCGATGGCCGTGCGCGGTCAGTTCGCGCGCACTTTCGGGGGTCAGGCCGACCCGATATTCATGGTTTTTGATCTCGCGCGGACAGCCGATGATCATGGCTTTTGCCTCTCCTTCCATCCCCCTGCGAGCGTGAAATAATATTTCAAGCGGCCCTGCGAAAGGTGACGCGCGCGTCAAGCTGTTCGGAAGCCGACGAACGCCCGCACTTACAGCCTGTTAACCATGACCGGTTAGACGCTGGTGCGACCCGCAAGAGGACCAAAGCGACCATGTCGATCCGTTCCCATCAGTCGATTGCCTTTTCGGACGTTCTGCCGATCCCGGTTTTGGACAAGGTGGATGCCTTTGATTCCGAAGGCGTGCTGACCAGCCGGTGCCGCCGAGTTGCGGAGATTTTCAAAGGGCATGAGGATCGTCTGATCCGCGCCTATTGGGAAACACACAACCGGCGCAGCCCCGCCCACGCCCGCATCACGGGTGAGGCGATGGAAAAGATGATCGAGAGCGGGCATGCCTATGTCCATGCCAAGTTCGGCGCGCCGCGGGAGCAGGAATGGGCAACAATCTGCTGTCTCTACGCCTGGCGCGCGGTGACGAGCGGGGTGAGCCTGGGCACGGTCATCGCCTGCCTGACGGCATCGAATGAGGCAGGCATCAAACTCGCGATCGAGGCATGCCGCGACAAGCCCGAAGAACTGGCTGGCATTCTCGATACACTGATGCGCATGTCCTCTTTCGAGGTCGATATCCTCCACAGCTACAAGCAAAAGCTCGATGCCTACATCATGCGCCGCGAGCGGGTGGAGCTGGCGACCCAATTTGAAACGACCATCGCGCAGGACATGCTGAGCGCATCGGCCGTTGGTGCGCAGCTGGGCGGGCAGACCAGCACTGTCGCGACTGCCGCGCGCGGTATGTTGGGCAAGGCATCCGAAGTCGCTGCTGCTGCCGAACAATCGGCGCTCGCCATGCGCGAAGCGGCGCGCACCGCCGCTGGCCTGATCCGCGCCATCGATACGACGCGGCAGGAAGTGGAAAATGCCGCGACCATCGCCGACCGGGCATCGGAACAGGCGAGCGAGGCGCTGGATATCTCGCTGGCTTTGTCGGGCCATGCAGAGACCATTGAATCGATCCTCGGCCTGATCCGCGATGTTGCCGGACAGACCAACCTGCTCGCGCTCAATGCCACTATTGAGGCTGCGCGTGCAGGTGATGCCGGGCGCGGCTTTGCCGTGGTGGCGCAGGAGGTGAAGAGCCTCGCCAATCAGACCGCCCGCGCGACCGATGACATCGCAGCAAAGATCGCCGCGATCCAGACCGCGACCCGCACCACGGTGACCGCCAACAGCTCGATCCGTGAGACGGTCGAGGACATGAAGGCCTTTGCCGGGCGCGTCCGCGATTCGATGGACGCACAGGCGCGCACTGTCACAACCATCACCGCTGCCGTCGATGAAACCGCGCTCGCGGCTGACTCAATGTCGGGCACCATCGCCGCGATCCGTGAGGATACGGACAAGGTGGTGAGCGAGATCGGCACGCTCGAAAGCGGCTTTGCCAGCATTAATGACAGTTTTTCTGCCCTGAAACAGTCGGCGAGCGAGTTTACGCGCAAAGTGGCGTAAGGGTCTGTATTGGCAGTTTTGCCGGACGGGTGATTGCCGCTAAGACGGCGTCATGACCCATATTCTCCTGACCGGCGCGAGCCGCGGTATCGGCGCGGCAATCGCCGCTGCATTTTCCACGCCGGACGTGCGGCTCGTGGCGCTGTCGAGCAAGGACGGCGACCTTGCCGATGCTGAAACGCCGGCTCGTCTGTGGGATAATGCGCTCGCGCGGCTCGACGGGCGGATTGATGTGCTCGTCAACAATGCCGGCGTGTTCGAAGCCAACCCGATCGACGCTGACGATGATGCCTGGATGGCGGGCTGGGAACGCACCATGCGCATTAACCTGACCGCGAGTGCAGACCTCTGCCGCCGCGCTGTGCTGCACTGGCAGGAACGGGGCAGCAGCGGACGCATCGTCAACATCGCCAGCCGCGCGGCCTATCGTGGCGACAGCCCGGCGCACTGGCATTATGCCGCGTCAAAGGCCGGCATGGTGGCAATGACCAAGACCATCGCCCGCGGCTATGCCAAGGATGGTATCCTCGCCTTCGCCATCTGCCCCGGCTTCACCATGACCGGCATGGCTGACGATTATCTTGCGAGCCGTGGCGGCGACAAGTTGTTGGCGGATATCCCCTTGGGCCGCGTGGCGATGCCGGAAGAGATTGGGGAAATGGCCCGCTGGTGCGCGCTCGATGCGCCGTCGTCGATGACCGGCGCGGTGCTCGATGCCAATGGGGCAAGCTATGTCCGCTAAAGGGTTTGGCGCCGCGCTGCTTTTGGCTCTCACCGGCTGCGCGCCGATGACCGATCCGATTCCGATGTCGCAGGTGCGTACCGAAGGCGGGGCGCTGGCCCGTGCCTGCGAAGGGCGTGACGGGTGGAGCGATGCGGCACCGCCCGCGCGGATGTTCGGCAACACTTATTATGTCGGTACCTGCGGCATCGCGGTGCTGCTGGTCACCTCGCCGCAGGGCCATGTGCTGATTGACGGCGCGACGGAGGATGCGGTCCCGTCGATCCTCGCCAATATCCGCGCGCTGGGTTTCGATCCGCGCGACGTCAGACTGATCATCGGCAGCCATGAGCATATCGACCATATGGGCGGCTTTGCCGCGCTCAAGGCCGCGACCGGAGCCGAAGTGCGCGTCTCCCAAGCGGCCCGGCCGGTGATTGAGAGCGGCCAGAGCGCCGCGGATGATCCGCAGTTCGGCCTTTTGCCGCCGATGACCCCGGTATCGGTCGCAGGAACCCTCACCGATGGAGAGGTGGTGGAGGTCGGGCCGCTGCGCCTGACCGTCCATACCACCCCCGGCCACACCAATGGCGGAACCAGCTGGACATGGCGCAGTTGCGAAGGGCCAAATTGCGCGACCTTCGCGTTTGTCGACAGCATGACCGCTGTATCGCGGGACGATTATCGCTTTACCGACCATCCGGAACGCGTTGCGCCGTTCCGTGCCACTTTCGATCGTGTGCGGCGGATGCCTTGCGACATTCTCGTCACGCCCCACCCCGGCTTTTCAAGCCTGTTCGAGCGACTGGCGGGGAGGGAACCGTTGATTGATCGCGACGCCTGCCGACGGCTCGTTCGTGGGATGAGCGAACGGCTTGATGCGCGGCTGGCGCGTGAGGGAGCAGTACAATGACCGGCTGGATCGCATCATTCCCTGCCACCCGCGCCAGCGCGGAGATGCTGACGGGCGAGCCGCCGGAACTGGCGGTGGTGGAGCCTGCGCCGGTGATCGTTGCGTCGGAGGAAGATGAGGCGGCCGACCGCTGGCGGATCGACGCTTATTTCGAGGATAAGCCGCCGCGCTCGGCACTGGTCGCCATCGGGCGTCTGCTCGGCGTCGGCGCCGCGAAAATGCCCTCGGCCAAGCCATTGCCCCCGCAAGACTGGGTGACGATGAGCCAGGCGGGACTGGAGCCGGTGCGCGCCGGGCGTTTCCACGTCCATACCGCCAGCGATGCGCCCGATGATCGGCCCGGCATCGTCAATTTTTGTATCGATGCAGGTCAGGCATTCGGCACCGGCCATCATGACACGACGGCGGGGTGCCTCGCTGCCATCGATGCGCTGCATCGCGGCGGGCGCAGGTTCCGCAACATTGCCGACATTGGCACGGGCACCGGCCTGCTCGCCTTTGCCGCGCTACACCTGTGGCCGCGCGCGCACGCCATCGCCAGCGATATTGATCCGGTGAGTGTTCGCGTGACGGCAGAGAATGCCGCGGTGAACGGGGTGGCGCTGGGCGGGAACAGCGGCGAACTCGCGCTGGTCGTCGCAGATGGCACGAGAGCCGCGCTGATCGAAGCGCGCGCACCTTATGATCTGGTCATCGCCAATATCCTTGCCGGGCCGCTGATCGCACTCGCGCCCGCACTGGCGGCGATCACGGCGGAGGGCGGCACGCTGATCCTCGCCGGTCTGTTAGACCGGCAAAGGGATGCGGTGGTCGCGGCTTACCGGCGGGCGGGGTTCCGGCTTGATGACGGGAATCCGGACGCCGAATGGCCAGTGCTGCGCATGACTATGCGTGCGCGCCATGGCTGGCGCCGGCCGATGCGCGCCAGCGGCAGTGCGGGTCAGCCTCCGGGCGATTTCGGCAGCTGGTGAGCGGTTGGATCAGCCTGCGCTCGCCTTGGCCAGCGCGTAGGCCTGTGTGCCGCGGGTAATCACCTCGTCGTCGGCCAGGATCTCCGCGATGGCGATGTCGGGTAGCGTTTCCAGCCGGTCGTAGAGCGGGGCGAAGTCGGTATCGACGGTGGTGCGCAGCAATTGCTCATAACTGTCGATGACGAAATAATTCTGCTGGTAATCGTCGATCCGGTATTCGGTGCGCATGATGCGCTCCAGATCGAAGCCGATGCGGTTGGGGCTGGCGTCATCGAGCGCGAAGATGCTTTCCCCATAGGAGGAGACGATGCCCGCGCCATAGATGCGCAAGGCCCCGTTTTCGCGCACCAGACCGAATTCGACCGTGTACCAATAGAGCCGCGCCAGCTTGTGCAGCGCGCCGAAGCCTAGGCTGCGTAATCCCCCCTTGCCATAGGCCTGCATATAATCGGCGAACACCGGATCGGCGAGCATGGGGACATGACCGAACACGTCATGAAAGACGTCCGGTTCCTGCAGATAATCGAGCTGATCGGCACGCCGGATGAAATTGCCGGAGACAAAGCGGCGGTTGGCGAGATGGTCAAAGAAGACATCGTCGGGCACGAGGCCGGGGACGGCCACAACCTGCCAGCCGGTCGCAGCCATCAGCCGTTCGTTGAGCGCCGCAAAATCGGGGATGCCCGGCCGGTCGAGCCGCAGCACATCGAGCCCGCGCAGGAAAGCATCCGATGCGCGCCCCGGCAGCATGGCGGATTGGCGCGCGAACAGCGTGTCCCATACACCATGTTCCTCCGCACTGAATCGCTCCCACTGTTGCGGGATCGTCCAGTCCTCCGCCGCTTCCGGCGGGCGGCTGGTGTGGACATGAGATTCATAGGCGTCTGGCATGGCGCGTCCTTCGCGCCTCTATAGTGCCAATGTGGTTGCAACAGCAACCAATGGCGGGTTCTACCGCGTCTCGCGCGCCTCGCCCGGCATCAGCGGGGCGGCATCCTCGCTTGGGCGTTCGGGCGCGCGGTCACGCACCCATGCCGGTCGCCCGCCAACCCATGTTTCGCTGACCCGTGCGGCGCGCAAGGCGGCGGGGGAAGCGAGCAGGGGATCGACATCGACGAGGATGAAGTCCGCGCGCATGCCCGGCGTCAGTGTGCCGATGCGGTCTTCTGCAAAGCCGGCATGGGCGGCGCTGCGCGTGAACCCGTCGAGCGCGGCTTGGCGGTTGACCGCTTCCTCGGGCCGCCATCCGCCAAACGGCTCGCCGTCTGCGTCCATGCGGGTAAATGCGGTAACCAGCCCGGCGAAGGGATCAGGGCTTTCGACCGGAAAATCGCTGCCAAAGGCCAGTCTGGCCCCGGTGCCGGCGATGCTGGCCCACGCATAGGCCCCGCCGAGCCGGTCCGGGCCCAGCCGCGCTTCGGCCATCAACCGGTCGCTGGTCTGGTGAACTGGCTGCATGCTGGCGATGATACCGTGGCGGCCGAATGCGGCGATGTCGGGCAGGTCGACCACCTGTGCATGTTCGATCCGCCAGCGCCGGTCGCCGCCAAAGCTCGCCGCGACATCATCAATCGCTGAAAGCAGTTCTGCATTGGCCGCATCGCCGATGGCATGCGCCGCGACCTGGAACCCGTCCATGGCCGCGCGCACCATCCGGTTGCGGAGCTGCGATTCCGTGAGCAGCGGGAGGCCGCGTTCGCGCGGCGCATCGGCATAGGGCAGCTTGAGCCATGCCCCGCGTGAACCCAGCGCGCCATCGAGGTACAGCTTCACCCCGATCATGCGCAGCCGGTCTTCGTAAAGCCATGGTGTCGGCCCGCCGCCTGCGATCAGCGCCATCGCCTCAACGCCCGCGGCATAGCTGATGATGCGGACATTCAATGTCCCGGCATCGCCCGCGCGGCGGAACGCCTGCCAATCCTCCAGGGTCGAACCCATGTCCGCGACGGTGGTGATGCCGAAACTGAGCAGCCGTTCCTGCGCGAGCATCAGCGCCCGGTCCCGGTCGCGCGCCAGCGGAGCAGGGCGGTGCCGGTCGATCAGCTCCATCGCGGCGTCGACGAACACGCCCGACGGTCGGCCCGCGGAGACCTCTATCCGCCCGCCAGCGGGGGATCGGGTGGCCGGGGTGATGCCTGCGACCTGCATTGCCCGGCTGTTGGCCCAGCCGGCATGGCCATCGACCCGTTCCAGCCAGATCGGCTTGTCGATGCCGAGGCTGTCGAGATCGGCAGCGGTCGGGAATCGGCCGAGGCCCCAGACTTCCTGGTTCCAGCCGCGCCCCATGATCCAGGGAAGGTCGGGGTTGGCCGCGGCATAGGCGCGGATCGCCTCTTGCGCCTCGGCAAGGCTACGCGTGGACGAAAGGTCGAGCAGCATGGCGCCAAAGCCCAACCCCATGACATGGCCATGCGCGTCGATCAGGCCCGGCATCAGCACTTGGCCCCCGCCGTCCTTGATGAAATCCGGCCGTTCCGGCCGTTCATCCCCGCGCCGCAGCAACCGCGTCACGCGGCCCTCGTCATCAATGACCAGACCCGTGAAGCGCAGCACCCGCCCGTCGGCGTCGAGCGTCAGCCCGTCGACATTGTCGACCAGCGTGTCGGCATGCGCAGGGGCAATGGGGGCGAGGAGAAGGGCGAGGGCGGCAGCAACAGCTTTGGGAAAGGTCACTTCGGCAATCTCCGCACCAGCGCGCTCGTATCCTGCCGGCCGGCGCCCATCGCCTGAATCTCTGCGCAGAATTGGTCGATCATCGCTGCTACGGGGAGGCTCGCGCCATTGGCACGGGCTTCTTCGATGGCAAGGCCGACGTCCTTCCGCATCCAGTCGACCGGAAAGCCGCCTTCAAAATCGTCGCGCGCCATGGCGTGCCAGTGGTTGTCCATCTGCCAGCTTGCCGCTGCGCCGCCGGAGATTGCTTCATAGACCTTGTCGGTGTCGAGCCGTGCCGACTGGGCAAAGCGCAATGCCTCGGCCACGCCTTCGACCACAGCGGCGAGCGCGATCTGGTTGGCCATCTTCGCGGTCTGGCCCGTGCCTGCCCCACCGATATGTACGATGCGGCGCGAATAGGCCTGCATGATCGGGGTGGCTTCTTCCACAGCGCGTTTGCGGCCTCCGCACATGATGGTCAGCGTGCCGGTTTCGGCGCCGGGCTGGCTTCCCGTCACCGGCGCGTCGACCACCAGCAGACCGCGCGAATCCCCTTCGACCGACAATTGCCGGGCAAGGCGGGCGGATATGGTGCTGTGGTCGATGAACAGCGCGCCCTTGGGCATGGACCGGAAGGCGCCGTCACGCCCCAGCGTTACCTGCGCCACATCATCATCGGTGCCGACACAGGTGATGACGGCATCCGCACCCTCTGCCGCTTCCTGCGGGTGGGCGGAAAATCGTCCGCCATAAGCCTCGACCCAGGCATGTGCCTTGGCGGGGGTACGGTTGACGACGGTGAGTTCGTGGCCGGCGGCAGCGAGATGACGCGCCATTGGCGCCCCCATGATGCCCAGCCCGATGAAAGCGATCCTTGCCATGGCCCAAGACTAGAGGCGGTTTGCGCCTTGCGCCAGATGGGTTAGGAGGGAAGGGACATGACCGCATCTGCAAGCCCCGCCGCCGAAGCCGCTGCTGCTGACGTGCAGCCGCCTCCCTCTCCGTTGCTGACGCTGGCGGATATCCGCGCCGCGCATGACCGGATTGCCGATGCCATCATTCGCACGCCGACGACCATCAGCCGCACGCTCTCCAACATGGTCGGCGCGAACGTCTATCTGAAGTTTGAAAACCTCCAGTTCACCGCCGCTTACAAGGAGCGTGGCGCGCTCAACACCCTGCTGCTGATGGATGAGGCACAGCGCGCCCGCGGCGTTATCGCCGCAAGTGCGGGCAATCATGCGCAAGGCTTGGCCTATCATGGCGCGCGGCTCGGCGTGCCGGTGACGATCGTGATGCCCAAGCATACGCCGATCGTGAAAGTGTACCAGACGCAGAGCCATGGCGCGGAAATCGTGCTGCATGGCGAAAAATATGACGATGCCTATGCCTATGCGCGCGAACTGGAAAAGGAACGGGGCCTCACCTTCGTCCATCCATTTGATGATCCGCGCATCGCAGCGGGGCAGGGCACAGTCGCGCTCGAAATGCTGGAAGACCAGCCGGATATTGATACGCTGATCGTGCCGATCGGCGGCGGCGGGCTGTTGTCAGGCATGGGAACGGCGGCACGGGCGATCAAGCCGGATATCCGCCTCGTTGGCGTGCAGGCCGAACTCTATCCGTCGATGTATGCGCGGCTCAACCATGTCGATATGCCCTGCGAAGGCGATACGCTGGCCGAAGGGATAGCGGTCAAGGAACCCGGCGTGTTCACCAGTCAGGTCGTTGCCAAGCTGGTCGACGATATCCTGCTGGTCGCCGAACGCCACCTTGAACGCGCGGTTTCGCTGTTGCTCCAGATCGAAAAGACGGTGGTCGAAGGCGCGGGCGCTGCGGGCTTTGCCGCGCTGCTGGCGCATGGGGAACGGTTCAAGGGGCGCAATGTCGGTCTGGTGCTGTGCGGGGGCAACATCGACACGCGCCTGCTCGCCAATGTGCTGCTGCGGGACCTTGCCCGGTCGGGTCGTCTCGCCCGTCTGCGCATCCGGTTGCAGGACCGTCCCGGCGCGCTGTTCAACGTCATGCGCGTGTTCAACGATCATCAGGTGAATATCGTTGAGATTTATCACCAACGCATCTTTACCACGCTGCCCGCAAAGGGCCTGATCACCGACATCGAGTGCGAGACGCGTGATCGCGAGCATCTCGATACGCTGGTCGGCGCCTTGAGACAGGCCGGTTATCAGGTGACTCTCGTCGAACTCGCCTGACGTCGATCAAAACTGTCCCATGGTGAGTCAGCGTCTCGGGGAAAAGGCGCGAAGATGGTAAACGCACTTTTGCCGAATCACGCGCTTGGCCATAAGGTCTGAGCGCGCCCTCGGGGGGATGCGAGAATGGCCCAAGCGGGCGAGAATAGAGGCTGGCGTCGCACGTGACTGCTCCGTTCCGTTTTCCGCGCTTTTTTGTGACGAGCCCTTCGCCGTGCCCCTATCTGCCCGGCCGCAGCGAGCGCAAAGTGTTCACGGAACTGAATGGCTCGAACGCGTCCGAACTGAATGACGCATTGGGTCGCATCGGCTTCCGCCGCAGCCAGAATGTCGCCTACCGGCCGAGCTGCCTGCATTGCAGCGCCTGCATCTCGGTGCGTGTCTGCACACAGGAATTCGCGCCCAGCGCCTCGCAGCGACGGACGATGAAGCGCCATGCCGATCTGGTGGTGGAGGCGCGCGCGCCCTGGGCGACGGAAGAACAATATGAGCTGCTGTCGCGCTATCTCGCCCATCGCCATCCCGAAGGCGGCATGGCCGATATGAGCGAGAGTGATTTTGCCGGCATGGTCGAACAGTCGCCGGTCGAAACCTGCGTCGTCGAATATCGCGAGCCATCGGTGAATGGCCGTCCCGGCCGCCTGGTCGGTGCCTGCCTGACCGACCGGCAGGGCGATGGCCTGTCGATGATCTACAGCTTCTTCGATCCTGATGATGCAGCGCGTAAGGGCCTCGGCACCTTCATCATCCTCGATCATATCATCCGCGCCGGGCGCGCTGGCCTGCCCTATGTCTATCTCGGCTATTGGATCGAAGGGTCCGACCGTATGGCGTACAAGACACGGTTCCGCCCGCTTGAACGGCTCGGGCCGACCGGCTGGCGGCGGATGGAGGATGCCCGGGTCGTTGCTGGGCGCACGTCTTGGGTAAAGTCATTCGCTGCCGAATGAGGCGCAAACTGGCCGACAGGCTTGGCCAATTCTAATCCGCGTGCCGAACCCTTGGGTTCCGGCTATGGCCGCCAAGCGGAAATGCGCACCGAACAGCAGGGATGAACGCCTTGGACGATTATGCCGGATCGCCGCCGACGACTGCGGGCAGGGCCAAATGGCCGGTGATCCTTGCCTTTGTCCTGATCCTCGCTGGCGTGCTCGGCTTCGCGCTGACGCGTGACGGGAGGCCCAGTGGTACAGAGACGGGTGAAGTCAACGCCGCGGCGGCAGGCAGCCTTGCCGGGCTCGAGGCGCGCGTGGATGCCAATCCTGAGGATGTAACTGGCTGGGAACAGCTCGGCCAACAGCGGTATGACACTGCCGATTATGGCGGGGCGGTGCAGGCCTATCGCCGCGCCACTGTGCTTGCTCCCGCCGTCGCGGCCTATTGGTCGGCGCTCGGCGACTCCCTCGTCATGGCCGCGCCGCGCGGCGGGCCGCCAGTGCCTGACGATGCCGTCGCCGCTTTCCGCCGTGCCATCGCTATTGATGCAGGCGACCCGCGTGCCCGTTACTTCCTCGCGGCCAGAAAAGACCAAGATGGCGATCATGAAGGCGCGATTGCCGACTGGCTGGCGCTGCTCGCTGATACGCCGCCTGCCTCTCCGCTCGAGCAAGACTTGCGCTACACCATCGAACGCGTCGGCGCGCGGGAAGGCATAGCGGTCGCCAGCCGGATCGCCGCTGTGCGCCAGCCGGGCGTTTCCCCTGCCAATTGACCAGCGGCCCGGCCGCCGGGCTGCCTAGAGACAGGTACACGTCCCGTTTCGGGACAGAGCCATCCGATGTTGGCGATTTGGCCATATTTTGCCCCGACATATCCACGGAATTGCAGCGGTCCGGCATGATTCGGGCGGCTGTGCTCGCCTTGGAAGATCGCTGCCCTGTGACCCGTCCTTCTGCCCCTGCGACCCGCGCTTTCGCCCGCGCAGACAGCGACCGCTGGGGCCGCAGCTTTGTGCTGGCAACCTGCCTTGTTGGCGCGACGCTGTTTGTCGGTGTGCGTGTGGTTAGCGCTGCGGCAACCGCCAATGATTACAGTGTGTCCGTGCCGGTCACACTGCGCCCGCACGATCCCGAACTGTGGGCGCTGGTCAATGCCGAGAGTTTCGAAGCGGCACAGGCGATGGATGGGACACTGCCTGATCCTGCCAGCATCCCCGTATTGGGGGACACATCCGCTCTGCCCGCGCCGCCGGACATGGCGACGCTCAGGCAACAGATTTACACCGGCCCGCCCGCGACACGCTATGTATTCCGCGGCCGCACTGCGCTTGATACGACGCGCGCGCATTACTGCCTTACCGCCGCGCTTTATTATGAAGCAGCGAGCGAGAGTGATGACGGGATGCGCGGTGTCGCGCAGGTCGTTCTCAATCGCGTCCGTCACCCCAGCTTCCCCGGCAGCGTGTGCGGCGTGGTGTTTCAGGGTTCGCAGCGTGCCGGCGTATGCCAATTCACCTTCGCCTGCGATGGCGCGATGGCGCGCACGCCCTCCCGCGCAAACTGGGCACGCGCCAGCCGCATCGCTGCAGAGGCGCTGGCGGGGCGGGTGTTTGAGCCGGTCGGCGTTGCCAGCCATTATCATACACTGGCGGTGTGGCCGTCCTGGGGGCGCAGGCTTGCCATGACCAATGTGGTCGGCGCGCATATCTTTCACCGCTGGCGCGGGCGTTGGGGAACGCCGGCTGCGTTCAGCCGCCCTTATGCTGGGAGCGAGCCGGTGCCCGGCCCCTATATGCCCGTTGCTGAGCAGTTGGCTGTGCTGTCTGGCCGTCGAGGCAGCAGCCCTGTTGCCTCGCCTGACCCGGCAACCTTGGCGACGATCGGTGCCACGCCCGCGCCGCTGCCGGGTGCTCCAATCCAGCCGCAACCCGGCTCGGCTAGCCCGCCGCTTCCGGCACCAGCGCCGCGCGCCCAGCCGAGCTATGCTGATCCGCGTCTCGCCGGATCGGGCACCGTGCGGGAGGAATTCAGGAACAGCGGTACCGCAATCCGCTGAATGGGGCGTCGCCCCGGCAGCAGCCGACCTACCCCGCCGATGAGAAGCGGGATCGGCTTACCGCCCCTGGCTTCTCCAGCGGCGCACCACGCGGTCAAGGATTTCCGCTTCGCCGCCGGTCTGCTTCCACAGGTCGGAAAAGACCGGGTCGGTCGACGCCGGGCGCTTTTGGGGCTCGAGCGTGTCCAGCATCACGCGGATGGGGATGGCAACACCTTCGCCGCAGATCACGCATTCACGGTTCCTGAGCGCGGCAATCGAATCGACAAAGCCGCGGGATCCCTCCGGCATTGCTGCCTTGACGAAATTCTGGTCGCGCTCGTTGTTGAGGCGCATGGCGATGATCGTGCCGCATTGGGAAAGCACGCCTTCAGCCAAGTCGGACGGGCGCTGGGTGATCAGGCCCAGTGACACGCCATATTTGCGGCCTTCCTTGGCGATACGGCTGAGGATGCGGCCAACCGACGATCCATCGGCGTTGCGCTCATTGGGAACGTAGCGGTGCGCCTCTTCACAGACGAGCAGGATCGGGCGCAGCGGCTCGTCCCGGCTCCAGGTTGCGTAATCGAACACCATCCGCGCCAGCACGGCGACAACGACGCGCACCACGTCCGAAGGCACGCCGGAAACGTCGATGATCGAGATCGGGCGGCCGTCGCCCGGCAGACGGAAAATCTTGCCGAGAAAGCTCGCCATCGTGTCGCCGACCAGCATGCCTGAGAACATGAAATTGTAGCGCGGGTCGGTGCGCAATTCCTCGATCTTGGTCTTGATGCGCATGAAGGGCGCGCTCGACGTCGACTTGTCGAGCTTGCCCATTTCGAGCTGCACGATGTTGAGCAGGTCAGAAAGGAGATAGGGAACAGGCGAATCGATCGTCAGCTTTGACACGCCTTCGGCGGCCTTGTTCTTGGCGCGCGCGGCGAGCAGGCAGCGCGACAATATGTCGCGGTCCATCTGCCGGTCCGCCCCTTCGGAGGTGAGAAACACCTCGCAATGCTCCTCGAAATTGAGCAGCCAGTACGGCATCGCCAGATTGTCGACGTCAAAGATCGCGCCCTGGCCTTTGAAGGCGGCGGCATATTCGCCGTGCGGATCGATCATCACCACATGGCCTTCGGGCGCAGCTTCGATGATCTTGTGAAGGATCAGCGCGGCGCTGGTCGATTTACCGGTACCGGTCGAACCCAGCAGGGCAAAATGCTTGCCCAGCATCGGATCGATGTAGAGTGCCGCACGCGTATCCTTGGTTGGATAAATGGTGCCGATTTCCACGTGCGGGCGGTTATCGGCGGCATAGATTTGCCTCAAATCGCCTGATGTGGCGGCATAGACCGGGCTGCCCGGAATGGGATAACGCGTCACGCCGCGGCGGAAATTGTTGATCTTGCCGGTCAGCAACTCCTCATCGCCTTCGCCCAGAAAATCGACTGTGGCGATGATCAGCCCGGCGTCCCGGCTGTGCATCTTCTGGTTGCGGATCCCTGCGACCAGCCAGTTGCTGCCGATGCGGACTTTGACCTGGCTGCCGACCTGACCGGCCATGGAAACCGCGCTGTCCGTGTTGCTGGCCAGTGTTTGGAGCGCTGCTGCGTCGAGCAGGATTTGGGAGGAGGAACCGGCAATGTCCATCACCTCACCGATGCGCAGCCGTTCGGTGCTGGCCGCGCGCATTTCGCTCGCTCTCGCCATGCCCTCGCCCGGATCGGGGGAGTATCCAGCCATATAATCCATCGGTCGGTCATCCGTCATGCCAGTCAAACTGGCCCCGGTCTTAACCAAATCCCCTTAAAAATTGCCTTCCGCGCCCGACAATTGAAGCGCTCAGCGTCGCCGGTTGAAGGCCCAGCCCGCCGCCCAGCCAAAGCCGAGTGACACCAGCACGGCAACGATGCCGTAGACAAAGCCGTAATCCGCCGCTGCGGTGGCGACAAAGCGGTCGAACCCGGTCTTGCGGATATCGATGTCGCGAGACGCCACAGCCACCACCCTGCCACCCGAGATGAGATAGGTCTCTGCGGTATAGCGACCGACCGGGACCCGCGCGGGGATGGCGAGGCGCGCTCGGTACAGCACCCCGCGGGTAATCTCGACGGACTCGACATCCTCGACCAGCAGGCCTTGCCGGCGCTTCAGATCGATCAGGCCTGCCTCGAACCGGCGCAATTGCTCCTCCCCGTCAAAACCAGCGGGAGAGAGAGACAGATTCTCGAGGCCAAGCTCATAGATTGCAGCGGTGCGTTCATCCACGATCTCGCCGATCGGGCGCGATGCGGCGATGGCATAGAAACCGGGCATGGAGGCAAAGCGCACGCTTTCGGCATTGACCCAGATGCCTGCCACCCGCTGTTTCTCGCGCAGGCGGATTGGCTGGGTCGGCCCCTTGATGACGACAACGATATCCGCGCGCTCGTCGGGCCGCTGTCCGCCCGGATAGACGATCGCCCCGAACAGCAGCAGGTCTTCACCGGTAAAGCTGTATTTGATCTCGATGGAGCGGTTGGACACGTCGGGGACGAGCACCGGCTCCTGCGCCGTCGTGCTGGCGAAGGGCATCATCAGCAGCAGGGCTGCGGCCAGGATGCGCCTTACAGCCATTGGATGGTGTAAATCTCATCCGGCCGCCACACGAGGCCGAGGAACATGCGCAGCGCCACCAGCAGCACGATGACGGCGAGCACCAGCCTGAGGCGCGCTGGGTCAATCCGCATCGCGAGGCGCGCGCCGAATTGCGCGCCGATCACGCCGCCGACCAGCAGCAGCATGGCCAGAACGATATCGACCGCGCGCGTGGTGACGCTGTGGATCATCGTCGTGGCGATGGTGGTGAACAGGATCTGGAACAGAGACGTGCCGACCACCACCTGCGCGCCCATGCCGAGGATGTAGAGCATCGCCGGCACCATGATGAATCCGCCGCCGACGCCGAGCAGCATGGTGAGGATGCCCGTCACCATTCCGAGCAGCAGCGGCGCGAGCGGGGACATGTAGAGGCCCGACCGATAAAATCGCCAGCGCCCCGGTAGCGCGAGGATCAGCGGATGGTGGCGCCGCTTGCGGGCTGGCACTGCGGTGCCGCTGCGCGCTGCGCCGATCGCCACCAGTGATTCGCGCAGCATCGTTGCTCCGATCCAGCCGAGCAGGACGAGATAGAGGAGGGCGATGACGGTATCGATCTGGCCGATGGATTGCAGCCATTCGAACAATATGGCCCCGATCCCGGACCCGATGATGCCCCCGCCGACCAGCACCGCGCCCATGCGCAGGTCCACCGCGCCGCGCTTCAGGTGCGTGATCATCCCTGACACGCTCGATCCGGTGACCTGCGTTGCGGCGGAGGCGGCGGCAACCGTCGGCGGGATGCCATAGAATATCAGCAGCGGCGTTGTCAGAAACCCGCCGCCCACGCCAAACATGCCGGAAAGGACGCCCACTGCACCGCCGAGCGCGACGATGAACAAGATGTTCACCGACATATTGGCCACGGGTAGGTAAAGCTCCATCGCGACCGACGATAGCGGGATGCGGGCGGCGGGGGAATGCCTGCCGTTCGCCCTGCTGCCTTAGGTGCTGAAACCCGCCTCAGCCAGCAATGGTACGGCTTCCTCGCCGGCCCAGTCGAGCGCGCCGATCACGCGCAGAACTTCGCGGCCCTGCGCGTCATAGAGGATGGTTGTCGGCAATTGCCCGCCGATGGCGAGGCCGACCGCATTTTCAGGATCGTGCCAGTTCTGCGGTGCCGAAATTGCGCGTTCGGCCAGGAATTGCGTCGGCACTGCGGCGTCGCCCAGATCCTGGGAAAGCAGGATGATGTGGGCGGCATCCCCCTTGGCCTTCGCCAGCGCTTCCAGCGTCGGCAGTTCGACAATGCACGGCGCGCACCATGTCGCCCACAGGTTGAGCAACACCGGCTTGCCGGTCAGGCTGGAAAGCGCGGCGCTGCTGCCGTCAGGGGCCTGAACTGCCTCGCTGCTGATCATTGTGCCGGCGCGGCTGCGGTCGATACGATAGGCGCCATGCTTGCCGGTGCGGTCCTCCACCTGCGGGCGTGCAGCCTCGCTGCCTTGCGAGGGGGCGCTGCTTTGCGTATCGCACCCCCCGACTGCCAGCATTAGGCTGGCAAATACAAAGGCGGACAGCGGGCGCGTGAACGATCGGGTCAAGGATGATGCTCCGGCAAGGAGCGGCATGTGGGGCGGCCGGTTTGCGGGCGGCCCCGCCGCGGTGATGCGCGAGATAAATGCGTCGATCCCGTTCGACAAGCGGCTCTGGCAACAGGATATTGCCGGCAGCCGCGCGCACGTGGCGATGCTGGGCGCGCAAGGCATCCTGTCTCTGGATGATGCCGCAACCATCGATGCCGGTCTTGCGCGGATTCATGACGAATTTGCTGCCAATGGCGTGCCCGTCGACATGGCGTTGGAAGATATCCACATGACTGTGGAAAGCCGCCTTGCCGAATTGATCGGCCCGGTGGCCGGGCGCTTGCACACGGCACGCAGCCGCAATGACCAGGTGGCGACCGATTTCCGCCTCTGGGTGCGTGATGCGATTGATACGGTCGATGCCGGGCTCGCCGCATTCCAGGGCGTCCTGCTGGACCGGGCCGAGGAGCATGCCGATACCGTCATGCCCGGCTTCACCCATCTCCAGGTCGCGCAGCCGGTAACGCTTGGCCATCATCTGATGGCCTATGTCGAAATGATCGCGCGGGACCGCAGCCGTTTTGCCGATGCCCGCGTGCGGATGAACCGCAGCCCGCTCGGCTCGGCGGCGCTCGCCGGAACCGGCTTTCCGGTTGATCGGCATGCGACGGCGGCCGCGCTCGGCTTCGACGGGCCGACCGCCAACAGCCTCGATTCGGTTTCCGACCGGGACTTCGCGCTCGATTATCTCGCGGCTGCCAGCAGTTGCGCGCTCCACCTCTCGCGGCTTGCAGAAGAAGTCATCATCTGGGCCAGCCAGCCCTATGGTTTCGTCTCCCTGTCCGATGCCTGGTCGACCGGCAGCTCGATCATGCCGCAAAAACGCAATCCCGATGCGGCGGAGCTGGTGCGTGGGCACACGGGGCGGATCATCGGCTGCTTCACCGCGCTGATGATCACCATGAAGGGCCTGCCGCTCGCCTATTCTAAGGATATGCAGGACGATAAACCGCCGCTGTTCGAAGCGCATGACCTGCTTGCCCTCTCCATCGCGGCCATGACCGGCATGATGGAAAGCATTAGCTTCCGTCCCGATCGGATGCGCGCGGCTGCCGCCTCGGGCTATTCAACCGCGACCGACCTTGCCGATTGGCTGGTGCGGGAACGCAACGTGCCGTTCCGGGAGGCGCATCACATCGTCGGTTCGGCTGTAAAGGCAGCGGAAGCGAATGGGTGTGATCTGGCTGATCTGCCGCTCGCTGTCGCGCAGGGTATCGATACCCGCCTTGATGCCGGTGCGCTGGCTGCGCTGACGGTTGAGGCATCGGTTGCCAGCCGCACCAGCCATGGCGGAACCGCGCCAGTGCGCGTAAGGGAGGCGATCGCTGCAGCCCGCGCCGCTCTGGCAGGTGGAGGAAATGCCTCGTGAAAATCCTGATCACCGCCACCGCGCTCGCCGCGCTGCTTGTCACCACCGGCTGTGGCCGCCGTGCCGAGCTGGCCTATCCCAAGGGCGCCACAGGTCCGGCGACGCCGGCCGGCGCCACCGCTCCTGCGCCGCCCTCGAAACTCGTCGCGCCGGGCACTCAAGCCCGCCCCGAGCGGAGTGACGAGGCACTGCGCCAATCCGACACGCGTGAGGATGACGAATTCGATCTCCCTCCGGCTCAAGGCAATTAGCGCGTGGATCATTTTGAACTTAAGAATGGCGAGCTTTATTGCGAGGATGTGCGCCTCGCGGAGATCGCGGAATCGGTGGGCACGCCGGTCTATGTCTATTCGCGCGCGACGCTGGAACGCCACGCTGACACCTTTCGTGCTGGCGTTGCGGCGGCCGGTGATGTGCATGTCGCCTATGCGGTAAAGGCCAACCCTAATCTCGCGGTCATCCATGTCCTCGCTGGCCGTGGCTGCGGCGCGGATGTCGTCTCCGAAGGGGAAATGGTCCGCGCACTCGCAGGCGGCGTGCCGCCGGAGGAGATTGTCTTTTCCGGCGTCGGGAAAAGCGCGCGGGAAATGGTCGCCGCGCTTGATGCCGGCATCGGTCAATTCAACATCGAATCCGAGGTCGAGGGTGAGGAACTCTCGGCTGTCGCGGCGGCGCGTGGCAAGCGTGCGGTCGCGGTGCTGCGCATCAACCCTGATGTCGATGCACGCACCCATGCCAAGATTTCGACCGGCAAGTCGGAAAACAAGTTTGGCGTGCCGATCAGCGATGCACAGGCGATCTACGGGCGCCTGGCCGCGCTGCCCGGCCTCGCCATGCGCGGCATTGCGCTGCACATCGGCAGCCAGCTCCTCACGCTTGATCCGCTTGAGGAAGCCTTTGTGAAAGTGGGTGAACTGGTCGCCGCGCTGCGCGCTGACGGGCATGTCATCTCCCATGTCGATCTGGGTGGCGGCCTTGGCGTCCGATATAAGGAAGGGGATGATCCCCGCTGGCCTGACGAATATGGCGCGATGGTCGCTCGCGTTACCGCAGACTGGGGCGTCACGCTGATGTTCGAACCCGGCCGCGTCATTGCCGCCAATGCTGGCGTGCTGGTCACGCGCGTCATCCGCGTGAAGCCGGGGGTGGAAGCGCCGTTCGTCATTGTCGATGCGGCGATGAACGATCTCGCCCGCCCCGCGCTCTATGACGCATGGCATGATTTTGAGGCGGTGCACCCCACTGGCAAACGCTTCGTCGCCAATATCGTCGGCCCGGTGTGCGAGACGGGGGATACCTTCGCCATGCACCGCGATATCGATGTCGTTGCCGCCGGTGATCTCGCCATTTTCCGCTCGGCCGGTGCCTATGGCGCGACCATGGCAAGCTTTTACAACAGTCGCGACATGGTGCCCGAAGTGATGGTGAGCGGCAGTGAATGGGCGGTGGTGGCAGACCGTATCCCCGCTGCCGCAACGGTTGCCGCTGAACGCGTGCCGGATTTCCTGAAGGGCTGATGCACAGCCTGCCGGTCTTTGTCCGGTTGTCAGGCCGGCCGGTCATTCTGCTGGGCGACGGTGAGGCCGCAGCGGCCAAGCGCCGCCTGCTCGAACGCGCCGGCGCGCTGATCACCGATGATGAGAATGCCGAGGCCGCACTCGCCGTGGTGGCGCTTGATGGCGAGGCGGCGGACGCCGCTGCCGCGCGGCTCAAGGCGCGGGGCTTCCTCGTCAATGTCGTTGACCGGCCCGAGCTGTGCGATTTCACGACGCCTGCCATTGTTGACCGGGATCCGGTGCTGATCGCTATCGGTACGGGCGGCGCCTCCGCAGGGCTCGCCAAGGCCCTGCGCCAGCGGTTGGAGGCATTACTGCCGCCCTGGCTCGGCGGGATTGCCCGCTTTCTGTCGGAAAGCCGTTCGGCCCTGCGCCGCCGTTGGCCGGACAATGGCGACCGCCGCCGCGCTATCGATGCCCTGCTGGCCGAAGGGGGGCAGCTCGATCCGCTGGGTACCAAAGCGCCAACGCTGCCTGATATCGCCACGCTGGATTTCACGCCGCCGCCGGGCCGTGTCGAAACCGTGCGCATCTCCAGCGCAGACCCGGATGATCTGACGTTGCGTGCCGCGCGCCTGCTCGGCTCGGCCGATGCGCTGTGGCATGCAGGGGATGTGCCCGATGCCATCCTCGCCCGCGCCCGTGCCGACGCCGAACGCCATATCGCCCCGCTTCCGCCTGAAGCGCCGGACAGCGGCCTCGCACTGTGGCTGGAAATGGCGCGATGATCCGCGCGCTCGCGGATGGCCGTGCCGCATGGCGCCGGTGGAGCGACCGCTAGGGTCTAGCTCTCCGCCGCTTCGCTTCTGCCCAGCATGAAGTGCAGCCGCGCTGCCGCGATCGGCTTGCTGCGTTCCTCCTGCCAGGCTTCGACGACCACTGTCGCCACGCGGCTGCCAACCTTGGTCACCCGCCCGCGTGCATAGGTGGGCCGGTGCTTGCCGCCGCGCAGATAATCGATGGTGATGCCGATCGGCTTGAATCGTGCCGGTCCCTCGCCCGCATCAAGCATGGCGCGCATCGAAGCCCAGGCGGCCATGTCGAGCAGGCCGGCAATGGCGCCACCGTGCAGATTGCCTGGGCGGCCCGACAGGCCGTCGGCAAAGTCCATGCGCAGCACAGGCGCATCCTCGCCTGCGCCGTCAGCCTCGATGATGATGCCGAGCGCGGCAGCATAGGGGGGCAGGGTGATGCTCATGCACTCATCCCCGGCGGTCCGCCGACCGGATTGGCACTGCTGCCGCGTGGCGGCATCGGCGGGCCGGTGAACATGAAGGTCGCGGCCATGTGCGCGACCGCATCACCGGCATCCCCATCATGCGCCAGGCCCCGGACAAAGGCGATCTCGCGCGCGACGCGGTAACATTCGACCCGGCCGATGATGTCCGCCCCCGGCTTGGCCGCGCGCAGATAGTCGATCCTGAGGTCGAGCGTCGCCTGCGGGCGGAACAGGCCCAGCCTTGTCCACACACACATGCCGCCGGCCATGTCCATCAATGCGGTGACCGCACCATTGGCAATGGTGCCGGTTTCGGCATCGCCCACCAGGTCGGCGCGCCAGGGCAGGCGCAGCTCCACCCAGTCATGCCCATGCGCGACAAAGCGGAACCCCATCATCGCGCTGTGGCCATGCCGTTCCATGGCGCGGAACATGCGCGCCGGATCGAAAATGAATTCGCCATCCCCTGCCATGGGGACCGCCATAGCCGTTGCGCCGCGTGCGGCAAGCGGCGCAATTTTTATTGCGGCGTGCGGCACCGGATTGACGAGGCGAGAGCTTGTCTTCATCGCTGTAGGTAACAAAAGACCAATCTCTGGAGAGACGCGCCATGCACCCCAAGGTTCTTGCCCAGTCCCGTCCCGATCATCCTGCCGTGATCGACAGCGATACCGGGCGGTCGATCAGCTTTGCCGAAATGGACGCGGCCTCGAACCGCTTTGCGCAGCTGTTGCGCAGCCATGGCCTCCAGTCGGGCGATGTCATCGCGCTGATGATTGAGAATTGTCCGGAATTCTTCAACCTCACCTGGGGCGCGCAGCGCGCCGGCCTGTTCTATGTCTGCATCTCGACGCGGCTGACCCAGGCAGAGATTGATTACATCCTCGCCGATTCGGGTGCGAAGCTGTTTGTGGCCAGCGCCTCGCTCGGTGCCACCGCCTCCGCCGCCCAGTTCAGCGGCACGCGCTATTCGCTCGGCGGGGCGATCCCTGGTTTTGCCAGTGTCGAAGATGCGATGGCAGCGCAGCCCGCGACACCGATCGCTGATGAACGCGCTGGCATGGATATGCTCTATTCGTCCGGAACCACCGGCCGGCCCAAGGGCATCAAGGGCACCCTGCCGGAGGATGACGCGATTGACGCGCCCAATACGCTGGTGATGATCGCTGGCGCCTTCGGTATCGGTCCGGACACCATCTATCTGACGCCTGCGCCCATGTATCACGCAGCGCCGCTGCGCTGGTCGATGACCGCGCAACGCCTTGGCGCGACAGTGGTGTTGATGCCGCATTTTGACGCGGAAAAAACGCTCGCCGCCATTGAACGCTACAAGGTGACGGCCGGCCAGTTCGTTCCCACCCATTTCGTGCGCATGCTGAAACTGCCGGAAGAAGTGCGGGCTAAGTACGACCTGTCCTCGCTCAAGCTCGCCATCCATGCCGCCGCGCCCTGTCCGGTGCCGGTCAAGCGCGCGATGATCGACTGGTGGGGGCCGGTCATCAATGAATATTATGCGGGCTCGGAGGGCAACGGCCTCACCTGGGTGACCGCGCAGCAGTGGCTCGAAAAGCCGGGCACCGTCGGCAAGGCGATCCACGGCATCCTGCATATCTGCGATGAAGATGGGAATGAACTGCCGGCGCGTAGCGAAGGGCTCGTCTATTTCGAAGGCGGCACCGAATTCCAGTATCACAATGACCCGGAGAAAACACAGCAGGCGCGCAACCGCCATGGCTGGACGACGCTGGGCGACATCGGCTGGGTGGATGAGGATGGCTTCCTCTACCTCACCGACCGTAAGAGCTTCATGATCATCTCGGGCGGCGTGAACATCTATCCGCAGGAGATTGAAAACCATCTCGTCACCCACCCCAAGGTCACCGATGTCGCGGTGATCGGTGGCCCGCATGAGGAAATGGGCGAGGAAGTGATCGCCGTTATCCAGCCCGCCGACATGAGCGAGGCGGGCGATGATCTTGCCGCTGAACTGATAGCCTATTGCCGCACGGCATTGTCCGGCGTGAAGACCCCGCGCCGCATCGATTTCCGCGAGGAATTGCCGCGCCACCCGACCGGTAAGCTCTACAAGCGGCTGCTGCGCGACGAATATTGGGCCAAGGCCAAGGAAGGTTGAACCGATGACCCACTGGACCGACAGCGAAGGCCGCGTATCGATCACGATGGACGGCGGCGTGGCCGATGTCCGCCTGACCCGCGCGGACAAGATGAACGCGCTTGATCCCGCGATGTTCGCCGGCATTGCCGCCGCCATCGCCGAACTCGGGCGGACGCCGGGGTTGCGGGCGGTTGTTCTGTCGGGCGAAGGGCGCGCCTTCTGTGCGGGGCTCGATATGATGAGTATGGCTTCGGGCGGGTCGGATCCTGCGCGCAGCCTCACTGACCGCAGCCATGGCCCGGCCAATCTGCCGCAGCATGTCTGCTGGGGCTGGCGCGAACTGGAGGTGCCGGTGATCGCCGCGGCGCACGGCGTCGCGCTCGGCGGGGGGTTCCAGTTGCTGAGCGGCGCGGACATTCGCATCGTCCACCCCGAAACCAAGCTCGCCATCCTCGAAATGAAGTGGGGTCTTGTTCCCGACATGGCCGGCCTGCCGCTGTGGCGCGGCATCGTTCGCGATGATGTGCTGCGGGAACTTTCCTACACCGCGCGCATGTTCACTGGCGCGGAAGGACGGGAATATGGCTTCGTCACGCGTCTCAGCGATGATCCGCATGCCGAAGCGATGGCGCTGGCAAGAGAGATTGCGGGCAAGAATCCGGACGCCGTCCGCGGCATGAAGCGGCTTGCCAACGTCGCCCAGTTCGAAGGGCCGGTTGCCCTCCTGATGGCTGAAAGCGTCGAACAGCAGGCGATCATCCGCACGCCCAACCAGCGTGAGGCGGTGATGGCGGCGTTTGAAAAGCGTGAGCCTGTCTTTACCGATCCGGAGGTGCTGCGGGCCTAGCCCAGCAGCGCCAGAAAGCGCGCCGCTGCCTGCCATTCGCTGTGGCGCCGCTCGCGCGCGGCGGTGGCTTCGGCATCTTCGCCCCAGCGCTCTTCCTGCCAGCGCTCGTCGAGCGTCACCGCCTGCCACAGCGCCTCGCTGTCGAAGGCACCATGCACCAGCGCGAGACCGGCAACCAGGCTACCGCCGATCGTGATGATCGGGGACAGCGCGGCGAGCCGGAACGGATCGAGCGCCATCAGCGCCTTGCCCAGCGTATCGGCAGTGCCTGCCGGCTGCGCGACGTGCATCACGCCGCTGGCGAGTGCGAACTCGACACCCAGCCGTGTTTCCGCCCATTCGAGGATCGGGTTCCACACCCGCGCTTCTTCCGCCGCCAGATCGGCTTCGGGTGCACGGTAACAGAACAGGTCGCTCTCGCCATAGAGCGCCAGCGGGGCGATGAAGCCCGCCGGGTCGGGCGTGACCAGATCAATGGCGGCATTGGCAATGCCGGTCAGCGGCATGGTCTGAGGCGCGATGCTCTCGTTTTGCGCGTCCCACTCCGTGGCGATGGCGGCGGCAAGCGCAGCAGTCGTCACGGCAAGCGGTGCCCGCCCCGGCGTCCGGATAGGCCGCCCGTCGAGCAGGACGCCATGGCCCGCTTCTGCCGCGGCCACTGTCACCTCACGATAGAAGCGCTTCACGGCTTGGGCTCGCTCCCCTGGCTGCGCCAGCGTCGCGCCAGCATCGGCACGACCAGCAGCAGATCAGCGATGCCGACCGCGATCAGCACATAGCCGAGCGGCGCGGAAATGGCGGGATCGACCCAGCTTACCCGGTCATAGGCGAGGAGGATGCCCAGCATCACCAATATCGCGGCGGCAAAGCGCATGACCGTGAGTATCAGGAAACGGCTGCGTGCCGGGTCGGGGCTGTTGCTCATCATCGTTCCAGCAATTGTTTCATGATCGCGGGCAACTGATCCGGGCGCGTGGCCATCGCGTGCGCGCCTGCGCCCTGCAATTCGGCAGGTCCATGATAGCCCCAGGAAACGCCAACGGCCAAGGCGCCTGCCGCACGCGCCATGGCCATGTCATAGGCGGTATCGCCAATCACCACCGTATCCTCTGGCGCGCATCCTGTTTCGTCGAACGCGGCCACGCACATCGACGGATCCGGCTTGGATGGATGGAAGTCTGCGGTCTGCAGCGTCACGAACCGGTCGCTCAAGCCATGGGCGGCGAGCAGGCGGGTCAGGCCGCGCATCGATTTGCCGGTAGCGATGCCCAGCAACCAGCCGGCATCGCCCAGCGCGGTGATCACATCGGCAATGCCGTCATAAAGTGGCTCTGGCGCTGCACCGGCCATTGACCGCGCGGTGAAATATCGGGTGCGATAGGCCTCGACCAGCGCGGCCTGCAACGCAGCATCGTGATCCGGCAGCAGCCGCGCGGCTATGCCCGGCAGGCTGAGGCCGATGGTCGCGCGCACCGCTTGGGCGGGCGGCGGCGGCAGGCCGATGTCGGCAAAGGCCTCGTCCATCGCGGATACGATGTGATGCTGGCTGTCAGCCAGGGTTCCGTCACAATCGAACAGGGCAAGGCGCGGCCGCACGGGGGGTCAGCTTTCCACATTGCGCATCAGGTGCGCGATGCTGCGTCGGCCTGCGGCGTCGAGCGCGTCGGCGACGCTCGCTCTGGCTTCGGCCGGCTTGTTCTGGCCGAGCTTCATCGTCCCCCGCCATGCCTGCGGGTCGAGCTCGAAACCGAGGATTGCATCAAACATCCGGTCGATGTGCACCGGATCGGCCTTGTCACGGGTCCATGGGGCGTCGGGTGCGTGGCGCGCTTCCTGCTCGGCCGTTAGCGCATCGACTTGCGCGATAAGTGCTGCCCGGTCGAGTTGCCGTACCCGGCCCTCCACTTCGACCGAGACATAATTCCAGGTCGGCACTTCATTGGGGCCGATGCCGTACCAGCCGGGGCTGATGTAGGAATCAGGGCCGTTGACGACGAACAATGCCGTCGCGCCATCAAGGTGACGGGTGATCGCATTGCCCCGCGCGAGATGGAACTGCAGCCGCCCGTCGCAGAAAATGACCGGCACATGCGCAACGCGCGGACCATCGGGCGTTCCTGCAAACACCAACCCCATGCCGACGTCGCGGACGAAGTCCGCCATCGCTTCCCGGTCTTCCCAGCGGAATTTGGGGTTGGGATGCATCAGCGCTTGGCCTTGCCTTTCGCAGGCGTTGCGCCGCCGCGCTTGCGCCGTTCTCCGCGCCGCTCCTTGCGCAGTGCCTTGGCGTGGGCGCGGGCCTTGTCCTTTTGCGCTTCCTTGGGCGCGCGTGCGGGGGCAGCCGCCGCGCGCAGCGCATCGCCAGCGGCGGCGTCAAAGCCCAGCGCCTCCAGGCTTTCCGCGAAATGCGCTGGCAGGTCTGCGGTCACGTCAATCTTGCCGCCGGCCGGGCTGTCGATGCGCAACCGCCGCGCATGAAGGTGCAGCTTGCGGGAAATGCTGCCGGTCAGGAAAGCGGCCTTGCCGCCATATTTGCCGTCGCCGACAATCGGATGGCCGATCGCTGCCATATGCACGCGCAACTGGTGGGTGCGACCGGTCAGCGGTTCCAGCTCGACAAAGGCGGCATGATTGCCCGCGCGCTCGATGACGCGATAGCGCGTCCGGCTCGGCTGGCCATTCTCCTCGTCAACATGCATTTTCTCGCCGCCGCTGCCCGGCTGTTTGGCCAGCGCCAGGTCAATCTGCCCTTCCTCGATAGAAGGCACGCCGGTGATGATCGCCCAATAGGTTTTGCGCGCGGAGCGACCGGCAAAGCTTTTGGAAAAGCGCGCCGCGCTCCCCGGCGTGCGGGCGACGAGCAGCACGCCTGACGTGTCCTTGTCGAGCCGGTGGACGAGGCGTGGGCGCGTGCCGCGATCATCGGCAAAGGCGTCGAGCAATCCGTCGACATGCTCGGTGGTGCCGGATCCACCTTGGGTGGCCAGCCCGGGCGGCTTGTTGAAGACGATGGCTGCGGCATCCTTGTGGATCACCATCCCTTCGGCCAGCGCCACCTGTTCCGGGCTTAGCGGTTTCCTCGCGCGCGGCTGCCGCGCGGCGGGCGCGCTCATCATCGGCACGGTCAGCATCTGGCCGGCGGCGAGCCGGCTGTCCGTCCCGGCTTTTGCTCCGTCGATGCGGACTGCACCGGTGCGTGCCCAGCGCTGCAACAGCGCGTGCGGCACATCGGGCCGGTGCCGCTTGAACCAGCGGTCGAGGCGGATGCCGTCATCATCGGCCGCGACGCGGTGGTCGCTGACCGGGCCACTGCGCCGACGTGCAGGCGGGGAAGGGGGAGGG
>ERZ1022756.2-NODE-2-length-122740-cov-81.372450_pt1 | contig 122740 bp, 107 predicted proteins | sample MGYA00520902_ERZ1022756 | MGnify/ENA primary metagenome ERZ1022756 (study PRJEB33162, sample SAMN09537601) | freshwater metagenome | isolation source: freshwater | place: Canada:Alberta | collected 2017-07 | study: EMG produced TPA metagenomics assembly of the...
TCGTTGTAAACGGTGATGTAGTAAATCACGTTTGGATCCGGGTGATTACCGCCATACATTCGCTCAAGACCTGCACGCATGATGTGCCCGATCTCGTATCCGTAAGCCGGGTCGTAGCTAATCACTCCGGTGTTTGTGGATGCAAGAAGCGGTGAATGTCCATCAGCGTGCTGAAGACCCTCTCCGGTAAGAGTGGTGCGACCTGCTGTTGCCCCAATCATGAAACCGCGCGCCATCTGGTCAGTTGCTGCCCAAATTGCATCCGCAGTTCGCTGGAATCCAAACATGGAATAGAACACGTAGATCGGAATTAGCGGTTGGGCTTGAGTTGAGTAACTTGTTCCAACGGCAGTGAACGCAGCAAGGGAGCCTGCTTCGTTGATTCCGGTGTGCAGAATCTGACCAGCTTCTGATTCCTTGTAGTTCAGCAGTAGGTCTCTATCAACGGACAGGTAGTGCTGACCGTTTGGGTTGTAAATCTTGGCCGTAGGGAAGAAGGCATCCATACCGAAAGTTCTTGCTTCGTCAGGGATGATTGGCACCAGTCTTGGACCTAGCTCAGGGGAGCGAAGTAGATCCTTTAGCAGTCTTACGAATGCCATGGTGGTTGCAACTTCTTGAGTTCCAGAACCACCCTTGGCAATGTCATAAGTTGAAGCCTCTGGAAGATTAAAGTTCACATACTTACTTCTTCGCTCTGGAAGATAGCCACCGAGTTCCTTGCGACGCGCGTGCATGTATTGAATTTCCGGAGCTGATTCTCCAGGGTGGTAGTAAGGAGGCTGGTACGGATCGCGTTCCAAGTCAGCGTCGCTAATGGGTACGCGCATCTCGTCACGGAACTGCTTCAGGTCTGCAAGCGTCATCTTCTTCATCTGGTGAGTTGCGTTTCGACCCTCAAATGTCTTACCCAGCCCATAACCCTTGATTGTCTTTGCGATGATTACGGTTGGCTTGCCTTTTTGCTCGGTTGCAGCTTTGTAGGCGGCGTAGACCTTCTTATAGTCGTGTCCACCACGGCGAAGACCCCAAATCTGGTCATCTGTCATCCCTGAGACCATCTCAAGAGTTCTTGGGTCACGACCGAAGAAATTCTCGCGCACAAAACCACCGGACTCGGTTTTGTAGGTTTGGTAGTCACCATCAGGTGTTCTGTTCATTAAATCTACAAGTGCGCCATCGTGGTCCTTGGAAAGCAGTGAATCCCACTCGCGTCCCCAAATAACTTTGATTACGTTCCAGCCAGCGCCTCTGAAGAAGGACTCAAGCTCCTGGATGATCTTGCCGTTACCTCTTACTGGGCCATCTAGACGCTGCAGGTTCGCGTTTACGACGAAGGTAAGGTTATCGAGCCCGTCGTTAGCCGCTAGCTGGAGAGCTCCTCGGCTTTCGACTTCGTCGAGTTCGCCATCACCCAAAAATGCCCAAACGTGCTGTTCAGAAGTGTCACGGAAACCGCGGTTGTGGACGTAACGATTTAGCTGTGCTTGGTAAATAGCGTTAATTGGCCCAAGACCCATCGACACTGTCGGGAACTGCCAAAACTCCGGCATCAACCTTGGGTGAGGGTAAGAAGACAGTCCTCCACCAACGTGTGATTTTTCCTGACGGAAACCATTTAGCTGATCTTCGCTAAGTCTTCCTTCAAGAAATGCGCGAGCGTAAGGACCAGGGGAGGCGTGACCCTGAATGAAAATCTGGTCTCCACCAGAGGGGTGATCTTGACCTTTGAAGAAATGGTTGAAGCCAACTTCATACAAAGAAGCCGATGACGCAAAAGTTGAGATGTGTCCACCAACTGCGATGCCTGGACGTTGTGCGCGGTGCACCAGCATCGCAGCATTCCATCGCATCCACGCGCGATAGGTTCGCTCAATTTGCTCATCTCCTGGAAAAGCGGGTTCGTCTTCGGGAGCGATGGTGTTGATGTAGTCGGTTGTCGGAACAAGTGGAACGTTTAGCTGCAGCTCATGCGATCTTCTAAGAAGATTGAGCATGATCTCGCGTGCACGACCGCGACCGTGAGTTTTGGCCGCTTGGTCGAGCGACTCCAACCATTCGGAAGTTTCTTGAGGGTCGATGTCGGGATTTGAGACTGCGTAGGCGTCATTGTTGTTAATGGACAACGCGGGTCCTTTCGTCAAAAAAGGCGGCAAGCATCAGTTTTGTGAGCTAGCCCAGGAGGCCTATTTGTTTAGGCTCTAAGCAGTTTACCTAGGTTTGGGAGCCAGCATTATTTGGGCTTTTGGGAGCTAGGTGCGTACTCTAGAAAGCACCAAATCAATTAGGAGAGTCATGGCAGTAGAAGTCGGCGATAAGGCCCCAGATTTTGAGCTAACCAACCAGCACGGAGAGTCAGTAAAGCTTTCTTCATTCCAGGGCAAAAAACCCGTGGTACTGGTTTTCTACCCGCTGTCGTTTTCGGGCACCTGCACAGGGGAGCTTTGTGAGTTGCGCGACAACTTCGCCGCCTTTGAGTCCAAAGACGTGGAGCTTATGGCCATTTCGGTTGATTCCAAGTACACTCAAAAGCTTTTTGCTGAAAAAGAGGGCTACAAGTTCCAGGTGCTGGCGGATTTCTGGCCTCACGGTGGTGTGGCGCAGAAATATGGAGTTTTCAAGGATGATTTGGGCTTTGCTATTCGCGGCACATTCCTAATTGACACCGATGGCGTTGTTCGCGCCAAGTTCGTAAACGGTCCGGGTGAAGCCCGAGATCTCGCCAGCTACCACGAGGCACTGGCGGCTTTGTAGTAGAGTTTTGTAGTTGCCTTATGGCGCATGTTTGAGGGCCTTTAGCTCAGTTGGTAGAGCGCCACGTTTACACCGTGGATGTCATCGGTTCGAGCCCGGTAGGGCCCACAGATAGCGACCATTTGTACTCGCGGGTTAGGATTTGGCTATGTTTCAACCGAACCCCCCAGCTCCAAAGGCTATGCCAGATGCTGAGCTGAATTCAAAAATTGCGGAGCTGCAGCTACAGCCAGATGGATTAGTTGCTGCCATGTCCCTAATCGAAGAGCAGTCCAGACTTCGTCAGGAAGATGCTCTTGCTCTTTCGAAGTGGCAACTTGAAGCTCAAATGCACGCAGCTACCGAACCAGCACCGATCGAGCCTCTTTCTTTTCAAGACCCTGCAACACTTTCGCCAGTTACCGCTGCCCCAGAAGTTTTTGAATTTCCAGTTGAATCGATCAAGGCGGAGACTGAAAAAGAGATTCCCGCCCCGACAACCAGTACTGAACCGGCAGTAATTGAGTCCGTAAATGCGGAACCTTTGATTGCCGAACCTGTGGCTGCCATGCCCGTGCAGAGCCCACCTTCATCAGAGCCGACTTCATCGCCCGAGCGCATTGAAGACATCGTCGCAGCTCTAAATGCAAGCTACGCGGAGGCTGCTACCGAACTTGAAATTACCGAGAGTGTTGTTTCAGAGGTTGAAACACCTTCGGTTGATATTTCTCCAGAATTGCAAGCGAGCGAGCCAGAACCTGTTCCTTCGTCGATTCAAAAAGAAGTGACTACTGCCGAGCTAGATGCAGATAGTGAAGATGAAAGCTTTTCGGACGAGTATCGGCCAAGTCCAACCAGCACCTCGCTTGCTCTGAGTTGGTCATGGCTTGCTATTGCAGCCACACCAATGGCCTTGGTTGTAGCCGCGGTAATCAAAGACACTGGAGCATCGCTTGCACAAGCAGTAATCTTGCTGGCTTCGGTTCTACTGGTGACATCTTTAATGGCAGCTGTCGGCTCTTTAGCGTCAGTTCGTGCCTCTAGTTCACTCACAGTCGTTTCAAGAGCAGCATTTGGTGTTTGGGGTAACGCATTGCCAGCCACTCTCGTGCTAGTGGCAAAACTATTCTGGGCTGCCGCTTTCGTCTATTTTGCAACTAGGGTGATCTCTCCTTTGATTTTTAACCAGCCATGGTTTGCAGGGGTTGCAGAGCGACTGATTTTCCCTGGCGAATTCACCGCCTCGTTGTTTGTTCTTGTTCCTCTGGTACTTGCTGCCGCGATAATTTCTGTGCTTGGAGGTCAGGTCATTCTGAGACTCCAGCAGGTCACAACTGTGGTCACAGTAATTGGTGCGGGCTCATTCGTGTTCTTTGTCGCCAATAGCTATTCACTGCAAGACCTAACTCAGGGCGAAGCACTTGCTACTTCTTCGCTCATTGACTTAGCGCTTGCGCTGATTGCATTGTTTGGTTTCGCACTGCTGACATTCGCCGGAGATTTTGCAAGAAAGTTGCCTGTAGAAACCCCTGGGGCAAAAGTATTCTTCCTTAGCTTTGTATCGACTTTCTTCCTGCCGCTAATCGTTGGTGTTCTTGGTCTGGTTTGGCTGTTCATGGCCGGTGACAGTCTTGGCTCCTCGTTCACTGCGGAAGTCTTGGCTACTGTTGCAGGCTCGGCGCCAGTTTGGGTATTTGTAGTATTTGTTGTTGCTGTTGGAATTTCACTTCTGCATCTGATCACAGCTTCGATGTACTCGCTCGCAGGGAATTTAATCGGAATAGTTAAAGTTCCTGGTTGGGTCGCCGGCGTTGTGATTTCGGTTCTTCTACTAGTGGCGGTTTTGCTTCCGAGCTACTTGGTCGCGGTTTCGACGTTGCAGGAATCAGTTCTTGAGCTTGTGCTCCTGGCCGGCGTAGTAGCGGCAGCTTGGGCAGGAATTTTTATCTCCGACGCCCTAAGTCGATCTCGCGGCTACCACGAAGTTTCACTAACTCGTGAATACGGTTTCTATGGCAGATTCAATGTCGCAAACTTGCTTGGATTCTCGATTGCAATTGCCCTTGGTTTCGGATATTTGAACGGTGGGCCTCAGCTCTCGAGCTGGACTGGATATTTGGGAGATTTGACGCCGGGGATTTTTGAACTTGCCGGATCAAACATTGGTATTGCGATGGCTTTTGGTCTAGCCGCGCTAATGCCTGTTGTTTTCGGCATCCCCAGAATCAAGAAGCAGGAAAAGAACCTGTTGGAGCTAGACCAAAGACGCCAGGAGCTCAAGGAATTCCTTGACGCTGTCCAGTAGCAAGATGCCTACTCCGCTTTCACAACTGCTGGCCACCTTTGAGTCGCTCTGGCCGTTTGCAGGAGCTGAGGAATGGGACCGCCCAGGTCTAACAACTGGACACACCAACCAACCAGTGACCAAGGCGTTGCTCTGTGTTGATGTAACCCTTGAAGTGCTTTCGGAGGCCAAGAGCCTTGGTTGTGAGCTGATCATCTCTCACCACCCACTACTTCTCAAAGGCGTGAATTTCTTAGGTGAACAGCAACTAAAGGGTGAACTGGTTTCCTTTGCTGTGAAAAACTCGATTGCCCTTTACTCGGCGCACACAAACGCAGACATTGTGGTTGATGGAGTTTCCGATGTTTTGGCCAAGCACCTTGGGGTATTGAATAGCACGCCACTTGTTGCAACTGGAAATGGAATCGGCCACGGCAGGATTGGAAAACTCCAGAGCCCGAAGAAACTTTCGGAATACGCAGAGTATGTCGCTGCTTGTCTTCCTGCAACTCATGCACCTATACGAGTTGCGGGTGATTTGAATCGAGTAATCGAAACAGTGGCGGTAGTTGGTGGGGCGGGAGATAGCTTTATCTCTGCAGCACAGCAAAGCGGCGTAGATCTTTTGGTCACAAGCGATCTTCGCCACCATGTTGCGTTGGATGGAGCCTTGGACCCGAGTAGACCATTAGCCCTCATCGACATCTCGCACTTCGCCGCTGAAAGCCTCTGGCTTGAACCCACCTGCCAAGCCCTCTCAAAGCTGGTTCCTGAGGTTAGTTTTATGGTGAGTTCAGTTTCGACAGACCCATGGTCCATGACAGTTCTAGGAAAGAGCAGCAGTGAAGGCTAATCTCCAGGACCAAAAACGTCTTTTGGAGCTTGTTGAACTTGATCTCAATCTCGTTCGTAACTCAAGTGATAAATCAAAGCTTTTGGCCGCCACTGATATTCAGGTAGCTAGCGAGAGAACTCTTGCGCTGTCTGATCAGCTGATTGATATTCGCAACAAAGTGGGGGATTTGGAACTTGAGCTGAAGCGTTCCGAGAATGATCTTGAACTCGTAGAAAACCGAATTGCAAGAGATAACGAGAGACTAGCAACAACTTCCTCGGCCAAAGATGCCCAGGGGATTGAACACGAGCTGACAACTTTGGCAAAGCGTAAGAGCGATTTAGAAGATGCAGAGCTAGGTACCATGGAAGCTTTAGAAGCAGTCCGCGCTGAACTTTTGACTGCAGAGATCGCAAAGGCAGAAGCTGAAGCAGAACTTACCTCGCTTAGATCAGCTCTATCCACAAACACAGCCGAGCTAGATTCTCAAAGACAAGATCTTTCTTCAAAGCGAACCGCGCTTATTGGTCTTATTGATCCAGAGCTCGCGGTTGCCTACCAGAGAAAAGCCGATCGGGGCGTTGCAGTTGGAAAGCTGATTGGGCGCGAGTGTGGAGCATGTCGACTTTCCATAACCGCTACCAACCTTGAAGAAATTGTGGCCTTACCTGCAGATGAAATTGCAGAGTGTCCAAACTGTCAGGCTTACTTGGTGCGTTCATGAAACTAATTGTGGAAGCCGATGGCGGCTCCAGAGGAAACCCTGGGGTTTCAGGTGCCGGCGCTGTTGTTATTGACGCCGAAAATGGAAAAGTTCTTAGAGAGATATCTGAAGCCGTAGGTATCGCAACCAACAATGTCGCAGAATACACAGCGCTACTTCTTGGACTCGAAGCCGCTTTCGAGATCGACCCCACAGCCAGCGTCTTAGTGCGAATGGACTCAAAGCTAGTCGTAGAGCAAATGTCGGGACGCTGGAAAATCAAGCACCCTGACATGATGGCCCTCGGCTCGAAAGTTCAAAAACTGATCTCCAACAAGAGCGTTGAGTTTGTATGGATTCCACGAGAACAAAATGGCCTAGCCGATGCACTTGCAAACAAGGCCATGGATTTTGCGGGCGATCCCATCGCCTCAGCCGTTGAATTCAACAGCGGGGAGCCATCTTCAATTAGGGCTCCTCGTCCGAGCATTCAAGAAGTTACGACAATGATTCTGGTTCGCCACGGTAGAACTGCCCTGACTGAATCAAGAAAGATTTCCGGTGGGGATGGCGAGAACCCCGACCTGTCTGAGCTTGGAAGGCAAGACGCCAGAGAAGTTGCCGAGGAGCTTGCCAAATTAGGACACTCAGGTAATTTTGCGTATCTGAGCCCACCAGTTGCAGTTGTTCATTCACCGATTGCCAGAGCTAAACAAACTGGTCAGGCAATCGCCAATCGCGTTTCTATCCCGATGGTTTCCAACAATGATCTGGCTGAGATTGGGTTTGGAGACTGGGACGGCCTTACAAACGAGGAAATGATCGCTGCCTTTGAAGATGAATACAACGCTTGGCGGGGATCATTTGAGGTCGCGCCTCCAGGAGGCGAGTCATTGAAGGACTTTGATGCTCGAGTCAAAAGGGCTTTTGATTCGATTCTTGAGAGCTACTCGGGGCAAACAGTTGTTGTGGTGGCACACGTTATGCCGATTAGGGCGCTTCTAAGGCTTGCAAATGACGCATCAATTGCTGGCTTTTGGCGAACCAACATCGGACCCGCATCAATTTCTATTGTGCGCTACTGGGGCCACGAGGCGGCCGAAGTTATCTGCTCTAACTCAACCGCCCATTTATCTTCCTAAGGGCCATAGCTAGACTTGAGAGCGGATGGGTCGGCAAGGCGGTCGCGGCAGTTTACTGACGAGGAACGTCCGGGCTCCAAAGAGCAAAATGGTGGGTAACGCCCACCCGGGGTAACCCGAGAGATAGTGCAACAGAAAGCAAACCGCCGAGAAATCGGTAAGGGTGAAACGGTGGTGTAAGAGACCACCAGCGATTCAAGTGATTGAGTCGGCTAGGTAAACCTCATTTGGAGCAAGACCAAACAGTGAGCGCTTGAGGGCTGCTCGCCCAAGCTCACGGGTAGGTCGCTTGAGGCACTGGGCAATCAGTGTCCTAGATAGATGACCGTCACTTCGAAAGAAGGACAAAACCCGGCGTAATAGCCGGCCCATCCACTTACTCCGGCTTCAGCCGTTTCCGAGCAATGAATGCAGCTCCGATTATGCCGGCATTGTTCTTGGCTTCGGCTGGAACTAGCTTCACCTTGGTTTCAATAAGTGGCAAAAATTCTTCGTGTTGCTTTGAAACTCCGCCACCAACAATAATCAAATCTGGACTAAGCAGTCGATCAACCATGTTGAAATACTTAGTTAATCTCTTTGCCCAATCTGCAAAGCTCAAGCCTTCTCGCTCTTTGGCTGAGTAGGAAGCCATGCTTTCGTAGTCGACGCCGTCAATTTCAAGATGACCTAGCTCGCTATTTGGGATTAGTTTTCCGTTCATAAACAGGGCAGTTCCAATGCCAGTTCCGAGTGTGACCATGAGAACTAGACCTTTGCGCTCTTGTCCCGCACCATACTTTATTTCGGCCACACCCGCGGCGTCAGCATCGTTTAGTAAAACAACTTTGCGATCCAGGGCCTTAGAGAAAAGTTTTTCGGCTTTGAGCCCAACCCAGTCTTTCGAAACATTAGCTGCGGATAGCGTCACCCCATCCTTGATGATTGCTGGAAAGCAAATACCGATGGGTGTGTCTCTATCGCTATCCAGTTGCTCGACAATCTCAGAGACTCTAGCTATCACTTCTTCTGGTGTGGCACCCTCTGGTGTATCGAAGCGAATTCGCTCACTCAGCAAAACGCCTTTTTTGGTGTTTACCAACGCACCTTTGATGCCGGTTCCGCCGATGTCGATTCCGATTGCTTTGCTCATAGAAAGTTCAGTCTAGGGCAGGGTTAGAATTTCAGCCCCCGACTCGGTCACCACCAATGTGTGCTCGAATTGGGCAGTGATGGACTTGTCCTTCGTTGTGACTGTCCAGTTGTCACTCCAGATATCCCACTCGTGAGTACCAAGAGTCAGCATCGGCTCGATTGTGAAAACCATGCCGACTTCCATTGTGTTTGAGTAGTTAGGCGCAGCGTCAAAGTGCGGAATCACAAGTCCTGAGTGAAAAGCTTCACCTATACCGTGACCAGTGAAATCCCTCACCACTCCGTAGTTAAATCTTTTCGCATAAGACTCGATGGTTCGGCCAATGACGTTTATTGGCCTTCCAGGGAGAACAACGGCAATTGCGCGTTCGAGAGATTCTCTGGTTCTTTCGACTAGGTCTGAGACTTCAGTGGAAACTTGTCCAATCAAGAATGTGGAATTGCTATCTCCATGAAAGCCATCCTTGTATGCAGTTATGTCAACATTCATGATGTCGCCATCTTGCAAAACAGTGTTATCTGGAATGCCGTGACAAATCACTTCGTTTATCGAGGTGCAACAGGATTTAGGGAAGCCCCGATAACCCAGAGTTGAGGGGTAGGCGCCCTGCGAGATGATGTACTCGTGGGCCAACTTATCGAGTTCGTCGGTTGTAACACCAGCTTTGGCAGCTTCGCCAACCAATGCAATAGCTTCAGCCGCAATCTTGCCTGCTGCTCGGATCTTGAGAATCTGTTCCGGAGATTTGATGTGCCCACCGGTCCACTCTGCCGGGGCAGGCTTGCCGACGTATTCGGGACGAGTAATAGAGCTTGGAACTGAAAGGGGTTTGGAGATTACTCCAGGCGTAAGGAAACCTGTTTGGCTATCTCTGGGCATTGCTCCAGTCTATTTTGAGTTCGGCTATAGGCTCTTGCTATAACCCGGAGGTGAACAAAGTGTCAGATACACCGAAGTACTGGTTCAACCTGAAAACTAAGCAGGTCGAGCTTGGATTGAAAAGCTCATCTCAAGATCGAATTGGGCCATTCGATACTGAAGCAGAAGCAGCCAATGCGGAGGCTGTTGTAAAGGCACGTTCCGAGGCTTGGGCGGCGCAGGAGAGCGAAGAGGACTAATCCTCGAAGGAGTGCTCTTTGCTTGGAAAGCTGGCCGATTGCACATCAGCTCGGTATGCCTTCGCCGCAGCCGATAAGTCAGCTCTAACGGACGCGTACTGTTTCACAAACTTTCTCGAACCCGTTGAAAGGCCAGCAAAGTCTTGCCAAACCAAGATTTGTCCATCGGTTTGATTCCCAGCCCCGATACCAATTGTTGGAATCATTAGCCGCTCGGTGATGGTTGCGGCCAACGTCGCCGGAACCATTTCAAGTACGAGAGCAAAACAACCAGCACTCTCTAGCTGTTTCGACTGCTCGATCAGCTCAGCCGCAGAGTCCCCGCGACCTTGAACTTTGAAGCCACCGATTGCATGAACAGACTGCGGTGTAAAGCCCAAGTGCCCCATAACTGGAATTCCGGCCGCGACGATTGCTTCGATTTGAGCGATTCGATTGCTTCCACCTTCTAGCTTCACGGCCGAGGCGCCGGTCTGCTTCATAAGTTTGATTGCGCTCTCAACTGCTTGTTCAGGACTTACCTCATAGGAGCCAAAAGGCATATCCATCACAACAAGTGAGTGCTTGGAAGCAGTAGCCACTGCTCTACCAAAACTGACCATCTCTTCGAGCGTGATCTCCAGAGTGTTCTCGTGACCTAGTACCGTGTTGCCCGCAGAGTCGCCAACAAGAATTACTTCGATTCCAGCCTCATCAAAAATCTCTGCAGTTAGAGCGTCATAGCTTGTAAGGCAGGCAAACTTTTCTCCAGCTTGTTTCATCGAAGCCAACGTGCTGGTACGAATTTTCTTTAGCGAAGTGCTCATCTTCTCCTACTTCGACCTATTGGTAATTGGCATCCGACGCTCTCGACCAAAAGCAAGCTTAGTAATTCGCGGACCGATAGCTCCTTGGCGCCTCTTCCACTCAGAGTTCTTGACCAGTTTTAGAACTGATTCGACAAGATCTTTTGCAAAGCCCCTAGTTGTTATCTCGGAAGCCGAGAGCCCTTGTTCGATGTGGAGCTCGAGTATCTGATCCAATACTGCATAGTCAGGCAAAGAGTCTTGATCTGTTTGTCCTGGACGAAGCTCAGCCGATGGCGCTTTAGAAATTGAAGATTCTGGAATTGGGGGAATCGTTCCAGCTTTGACCGCTGCTTCATTGCGATGTTTAGCCAAGTCCCAAACCAGGCTTTTTTCAACATCCTTGATTGGCGCGAATCCTCCAACCGAGTCGCCGTAAATAGTTGAGTAACCAACCGCTAGCTCGGACTTATTACCTGTTGTAAGAACGAGGTGGCCATTTTGATTTGAAAGTCCCATGAGAATTACTGCGCGCATTCGGGCCTGCAGGTTTTCTGCGGCCAACCCCTCGAGCTTCAGTTGATCCATCGCGGTAGCAACCATTGCTTCAATTGGCTCTTCTGAATAAACAAGTCCCGTGTTTTCAGCCAGAGCCCGCGCATCCGCGAGGGAGTGGTCCGAAGAATATTTACTTGGCATACCCACACCGAAGACATTCTTTGCCCCAAGTGCGTCGACAGCAATGCTGGCGCAGACCGCCGAGTCGATTCCACCGGAAAGCCCGAGGATCACAGATTTGAAACCATTTTTCCGAACATAGTCACCAAGTCCAAGAACTAGCGCTTCCCAAACTTGTTGCTGCTCGGAAAGAGCTTGTGCAGTTTCGGTCACTGGGTTTATCGAAGATCGTGATTCAACCTCGAAAACGCAGAGGTCTTCCTTGAATTGTTCCGCCCGAACGATTTCCTTACCACTCGAGTCGACCACAAAGCTGTTCCCGTCGAAAACCAAGTCATCCTGTCCGCCGATTAGATTCACATAAGCAACAGCGGTGTTTTGGTGACCTGCTAGGGACTTCACTAGCTCAAGACGAGAGTCCGTTTTGCTGGTTTCAAAAGGTGATCCGTTGAGCACAAGGGTGATATCAACATTGGAAGCGCCTATTTGCGCCACTGGTCCACCGGATTGCCAGATGTCCTCACAGATAACTGTTGCAAATTTCAATCCAGCTACTTCAAAAGTGAGTAGGTCTTGTCCAGGAACAAAAACTCGGTATTCATCAAACACGGAGTAGTTGGGCAAGTGATGTTTTGCGTAGCTTCCAGAAACTTTGCCCTTCGAGATCACAGCTGCTTTGTTGGCTCCAATGGCCCAACTAGAGGGTTTGTCTGCGATCCCTGGATAGCCAACCACAAGGGTGATTTCTCCGAGGTTTGCTTGCTCGGCCTTGAACGCGAGTTCATTAAGCGCTTGCTCACTTGCTTCGAGAAATTCGCGACTGAGGGCTAGATCCTCGATGGGATAGCCGGTCAGGGCAAGTTCGGGGAAAACCACAATCTGTGCACCAGTTTGTTGAGCGCGCTTGGCGAAGTCGAGTATTTTTGCGCTGTTGCCCGAAAGGTCCCCAACTGTAGGGTTTATCTGGGCCATGGCTACGCGAACGGCGGGCATAAGCATTAGCCTAGTAGCAGGCAAGGAAGAGGATTTTCATGGATAAGCAGCGCGATTTCGTGCTTCGAACCATCGAGGAGCGCGGCGTCAAGTTCGTGCGACTTTGGTTCACTGACGTAGCAGGAACCCTAAAGTCTGTTGCAATTGCACCAGCTGAGGTTGAAGGTGCATTTGCTGAGGGTCTTGGATTCGACGGCTCGGCGATCGAGGGACTTTCTAGAAGCTACGAAGCCGACATGTTGGCACAGCCAGACCCTTCAACTTTCCAAATTCTTCCGTGGCGCGGAGAGATTGACCCAACCGCCAGAATGTTCTGTGACATCCTGACTCCAGATGGCCAGCCTGCAGCGGCTGACCCAAGAAACGTTCTTCGTCGCGCATTGGCTAAAGCCAGTGATCTCGGATTCTCTTTTTACATTCACCCAGAAATTGAGTTCTACCTTCTAAAGTCTTCTCAGATTGGCCCAGAAGGCCCGGTTCCAGTCGACAAGGCAGGATACTTCGACAACGTTCCTGGTGGAACAGCGCATGACTTCAGACGACGTGCGGTGTCAATGCTTGAGCAGCTAGGCATCTCCGTAGAGTTCAGTCACCACGAGGGTGGCCCAGGTCAGAATGAGATCGATCTTCGTTACGCCGATGCATTGACCATGGCCGATAACATCATGACCTTTAGAACCGTGATCAAGGAAGTTGCAATCGAGCAGGGCGTCTACGCAACCTTTATGCCTAAGCCATTTACTGAACACCCTGGTTCTGGAATGCACACCCACATGTCGCTATTCGAAGGGGACACAAATGCCTTCTACGACGCCAGCGGGCAGTACCACCTCTCCAAGGTTGGACGCCAGTTCATCGCCGGTCTATTGCGTCACGCTCCAGAAATCACAGCAGTGACTAACCAGTATGTGAACTCCTACAAGCGTCTATGGGGTGGCGGTGAAGCTCCAAGTTTTGTGTGCTGGGGTCATAACAACCGCTCTGCATTGATTCGCGTTCCGCTGTACAAACCAGACAAGGGTCAGTCTTCAAGAATCGAATACCGCGCGATTGATTCTGCTGCTAACCCTTACTTGGCTTACGCGCTATTGCTGGCTGCAGGACTCAAGGGAATCGAGAACGAATACGAACTTCCAGCCGAGACCGAAGACAACGTTTGGGATCTAACCGACTCCGAGCGCCGAGCAATGGGAATCCAGCCTCTGCCACAATCGCTGGACCACGCAATCAGAAAGCTTGAAGAGTCTGAGCTGGCTGCCGAAACACTTGGCGAGCAAGTCTTTAGCTATGTGCTTGCAAACAAGCAAGCCGAGTGGTCTGCTTACCGAGCACAGGTGACTCCGTTCGAGCTAAAGCAGAACTTCGAGACCCTCTAGTAGACCATGGCTCTCGAGCGCACCACCTCGCTCTCCGAGCTTGCAGGCTACGGTTTCATCAACCTAGAGCCAGCTCAAAGGAACATTGAAGAGCTTGTAAGCCTGATTGGAACTTCGACAGAGTCAGTTCTAGAGCCGGTTTCTAAGGCGCAGAACCCAGACCAATCGCTTGAACTGTTTCTTCGCCTGTCAAGAAGCCACAGCAGCGAACTCAAGTCATTTTGTGTCACCGCTTCCCACCTAGAGAGACTGTGTTTGATTCTGGGCGCCTCGAGCGCACTGTTTGAGTTTCTAGATCGCCACATCGAACAGCTTTCCTTACTCGCTGAAGAGCCGAAACTACCATCTCCAGAAGAGCACTCTAAGGAGTTGTTTTCTCAGGCTGAATCAGTCGCTTCGTTGAGGATCGGTTATCGCAAACAGCTAACCAAGATTGCATGTTTTGATATTCAACAGCTTGATCCAGTTGAGGGTGTGGCCCAAGTTGCCGCCAGCCTGGCAGATCTAGCAGGCGCCACTCTAGATGCTGGCCTAAAGCTTGCTCGCAAGGAGATTTCCAGCCCAGGCAACGCAGTCCACTATCCAGCAGATGAAGTCTCAGCCACCCGAATCGCGGTGATAGGCATGGGGAAGTGTGGAGCGCGGGAGCTCAACTACATCTCTGACGTAGATGTGATTTTTGTTGCAGAGCCATCTGGGGATCTTGAGTCCAGTAGAGCGTTAGAAATTGCAACCAAGCTTGTGACGCGCATGATGCGAATCATGGATGAAGCTGCAACTGAGCCGCCTTTGTGGCAAGTGGATGCGAACCTAAGGCCAGAGGGTAAAGCGGGAGCACTGGTTAGATCTCTAGATTCACACCAGAGCTATTACGAACGTTGGGCGGAGAGCTGGGAGTTTCAAGCACTTCTGAAAGCTAGACCAATTGCTGGCGACGAGAGCCTAGGAAATGACTACATCGGCCGAATATGGCCAAAGGTTTGGGAAAGTACTGTTCGCGAAAACTTCGTTGATTCAGTCCAAAAAATGCGCCAAAGGGTAACCGATCACATTCCCACAAGTGAAGTTGACGCCCAAATAAAGCTCGGTCCAGGAGGGCTCAGAGACATCGAATTCACCGTTCAGCTATTGCAACTTGTTCACGGAAGAGTCGATGAGTCACTTAGGGTAAGGGACACCCTAGGCGCTCTTCAGGCACTTTCTGAGGGTAGCTATATTGGCCGAGAAGACGCGGAGCGCTTTAGTGCTCACTACCGCTTCCTTCGTTTGCTAGAACACAGGATTCAGCTTTCGGCTATGCGCCGAACTCATCTGATGCCAGCCGATGAGAGCGCGCGGCGTTCAATTGCTCGCGCGGTGTCTCTGGAAATGACTGCAGAGCAGATGATTACCCGTTGGGAGAAAGTAAAGCTGGAGGTCAGGGACCTTCATCAGCAGCTGTTCTACCGACCTCTTCTGAGTGCAGTTTCAGGTTTGAGCCAGGAAGATCTAGAGCTAACCAGTGCTCAGGCTCAAGAGCGTCTTGCAGTAATTGGATTTGGAGATACCAAAGGTGCGCTTGCGCACATCAGTGCACTAACAACTGGTTTGTCGCGAAGGGCTGCCATCCAAAGACAGCTTCTTCCGGTTCTTCTTCAGTGGTTTGCAGAAGGAACCGATCCAGATGCGGCCCTGCTGGCATTTAGAAGGCTTAGCGAAGACCTTGGTGATTCGCACTGGTACCTGCGCATGTTGCGCGATTCGTCTGGCGCCGCCAAGCGCATGACTCAGGTTTTTTCAACAAGTCGATTAGCGACGAACCTCTTCGAGAAAATGCCCGAGGCGGCGGCTTGGTTTGATCGAGAAGATGAGTTGGACCCCGACACGCTTGAATCCTTGAAGGCGCAGTTTGAAGCAATTGTTTCTCGCCACGAGGATGCTGAGCTTGCAGCGGCAAGCATTCGAGCAATCAGGCGTAAGGAAACTCTTCGTGTGGGTATGGGCGCAGCGCTGGGCATCATCGACCTTGAGCGCACCTCACAGGGCCTAACAGACATCACGGAGAGTTATCTAACGGCCATTCAAGAAATCGCATCCAAGTTCCTCATTGAGAAGACCGGACCCCTCTGTCATGAGTTAGCGATAGTTGCCATGGGGCGCTTTGGGGGAGCAGAACTTGGCTTTGGCTCAGATGCCGATGTGATGTTTGTCTACCGAGCACTAGGGGATGATGTAAACAAAGCCCAGGCCGAAGCGGAGATTTTGGTTTCTGAGATTAGAAGGCTTTCAGCAGATCAGAGCCTGGAGTTTGAACTGGATCTTGATCTTCGACCGGAAGGTAAGAACGGACCGATCGTTCGTTCGATTGATTCCTACTCCGCTTACTACAAGCGCTGGGCAGGTACATGGGAATCTCAGGCACTACTTCGGGCCAGAGTAATCTCCGGCGACAACCAAGTTGCCAAGGAGTTTGTCGAGCTAATTGACCAGTATCGATACCCCGAAAAAATCGAGAACAGTGCAATTGTAGAAATCCGCCGCATCAAAGCTCGTGTGGAAGTCGAGCGACTTCCACAAGGCGCTGATCCTAAGCGCCATCTAAAGCTTGGTCGCGGTTCCATCAGCGATGTTGAGTGGCTGGTACAGCTTTTCCAGTTGAGGCACGCCAGCGCTAACCCTCAGATTCAAACCCCGCACACTCTTCCAGCTTTGGAGCAAATGGAGGCATGTGGATTGATTAGCAATTCTGATGCCAGAGTCTTGAAGGAAGCCTGGGTAATCTCTTCGTCGATTCGATCAAACGCGATGCTGTATCTCAACAAGAAAACAGATGTACTTCCATTGGATAGAGCCCAACTTGAAGGAATTGCTAGGTTAAATGGCTATCCGCGAGGGGGAGCTAGCAGCCTTGAGCAAGACTATCTAGCTGCCACCCGTCGCGGACGCGCTGTTTTTGAAAAACTCTTTTTCGACTAGACGCCGTAGTACAGCTCGAACTCGTAAGGGTGAGGTCTCATTGCAAGAGGCGCAATTTCCTTCTCACGCTTGTAGTCGATCCAGGTTTCGATTAGGTCCTTGGTAAACACATCTCCCGCAAGCAGGTAGTCGTGGTCTTTCTCTAGGGCCTGAAGAACTTCTTCTAGAGTGCCAGGAACCTGAGGAATTAGCTTTGCTTCCTCTGGTGGCAACTCGTAGAGGTCCTTGTCCACTGGTTCATGTGGCTCGATGCGGTTCTTAATTCCATCAAGTCCTGCCATCAGCATCGCTGCGAATGCAAGGTATGGGTTTGAAGATGCATCTGGGGCACGGAACTCAATTCGCTTAGCTTTCGGGTTTGTTCCGGTCATCGGAATTCGAATTGCAGCGGATCTGTTTCCTGCCGAGTAAACCAAGTTCACAGGTGCTTCGAATCCAGGAACGAGGCGGTGGTAAGAGTTCACGCTCGGGTTTGTGAAGGCAAGAAGGCTTGGGGCATGCTTCAAGATTCCACCGATGTACCAGCGTGCCATGTCGCTAAGTCCGCCGTAGCCTGACTCGTCGTAGAACAGCGGCTTGCCGTCTTTCCAGAGTGACTGATGAACGTGCATACCTGAACCGTTGTCACCAAAGAGAGGCTTAGGCATGAAGGTTGCAGTCTTGCCAAATGCGTGGGCAACATTCTTCACGATGTACTTAAACTTCAGAATGTCATCAGCAGCGTGAAGCAGTGTGTCGAAACGGTAGTTGATCTCACCTTGACCGGCAGTTCCAACCTCATGGTGGCTGCGCTCTACTGAAAGACCTGCTGCCTCAAGCTCGAGAACAATTTGATCTCTCATGTCCGCATGCTGGTCTACCGGTGGAACTGGGAAGTAGCCACCCTTGAAAGGTGTCTTGTTTGCTAGGTTGCCGCCCTCTTCCTTGCGGCCGGAGTTCCAAGCAGCTTCAGAGCTGTCGATGAAATGGTAAGCAGTATTCTGCTTGTTCTCGTAGCGCACGTCATCGAAGATGAAGAATTCTGCCTCTGGTGCGAAAAATGCAGTGTCAGCAAGACCTGTGGTTCCAAGGTAAGCCTGAGCTTTCTTTGCAACTTGGCGTGGGTCGCGGGCGTAAATCTCACCGTTTCTTGGGTTGTAGATGTCGAACACCATAATCAGAGTCTTTTCGACGCGGAAAGCGTCTAGGTAGGCAGTTGTCACATCAGGAATAAGCTGCATGTCTGATTCATGAATCGATGCAAAGCCACGGATTGAGGAGCCATCAAATAGCTGGCCATCGATGAAGAACTGCTCGTCGATCATTGCCGCCGGCAGGTTGAAATGCTGCTGAACTCCAGGCAGATCAGTAAAACGTACATCTAGGAATTTGACGTCGTTATCCTTGATGAACTTCACGACTTCTGAGGCGGACTTGAACATTGATGGGTTCCCTTCGGTGTTTTGGCGGGCTCTGAAAGCTCCGATTAGCCCTAACTCTAGCTAGAAGGATGTTTCAGAAAGTTCTTGAAATGTTTCAGGAATGTAAAACTTACATCCGGCGACCCGGACGGATCCGGTTCGGGTCAATTCCCTTAGGAATCGGGATGTTTAGGCCAAGGCCTGCCAGGCGCTTGTTCACGACCGAGATTTCGGTCCTGTTCAGAACCTTCTTTAGCTTGTAGATGGTTTTTGTCAGGGCGTGCAGGGGAGTGGAGGAGGGGTCCTCGTTTACCCATATAACTGGGATGGTGACCCCTGGAATAGCCCTCGAAACTTTGCGCTTTTCATCTTCAATCAGCTGCCTGACCCGCGCTGAGTTGCCTTCTGCAATCAGGACAACCCCAGCCTTACCAACTGCACGGTAGACCGCGTCCCTAGATTTTGGATCAACTGCTACTGGCATTTCACTTGTTGAGTAGCCTCGCTTCAGGGTGGAGCCAATAACTGCCGCTACCGCACCTGGTTGGCCAGAAATTCGCATGAAAGCTGCTTTCTCGGCTCTGCGCGACAAAACAGTAAGTGTGCTCATGAAGCTGAACAGCAAAGTTGTGATTGCCCAAAGAAAAACAGTGAGAGCAGAATCTCTGAAGAACAAAACAATAGCCAAGGTTCCTATAGCCAGCGGTGCTAGGAAAGCTAGGACACCGGCAAGGATAAAGTTCTTGTCTGCCTTAGCGGTTAGCTTATAAACCTGCCAAAGCTGCTTAATCTTGCCGGGTTCTTTTTGAACCTTTGGTTTTTTCTCAGCCATGATTTCCTTTTTCTTTATGCTACGGCCTGTGCGAAGCCATCCTTGGCGGCAGCATCGGCTAGGTGTTGGAGGTTTGGGGGAACAGGTAGGCCTTTTTTATTCATCGACATTGCCCAGAGCCTTCCGGCCCGATAAGAAGAGCGCACGAGTGGTCCGCTCAGGACACCAAGGTAGCCAAGGGCCTCAGCTTCTTCGCGGAGCTCGACAAACTCTTGAGGCTTTACCCAACGGTTGACAGGGTGATGCTTCGGAGTAGGCCTTAGGTACTGAGTAATAGTCAGGATATCTGTTCCGGCTTGAAAAAGATCAATCATCGCCTGCGATATTTCCTCGCGGGTCTCGCCCATTCCCAGAATCAAGTTTGACTTAGTGACCATTCCGGCATTTCGTGCTTGGGTCAGAACATCCAGCGACCGCTCGTAGCTAAATGCTGGCCTAATCTCCTTGAAAATTCTTGGAACAGTTTCAACGTTATGAGCGAAGACTTCTGGTTTTGCATCGAAGATTTTCTGCAGCAATGCAGCATTTCCTGAAAAGTCTGGAACCAAGATCTCAACACCGGTGCCAGGGGATTTCTTGTGAATCTGCTTGATGGTCTCTGCGTATAGCCAGGCGCCTTCGTCAGGAAGGTCATCTCTTGCAACCCCTGTGACCGTTGCGTAGCGAAGCTCCATTTGGCGAACCGAAACAGCAACCCTTCTTGGCTCATCCGGATCAAAAGCAACTGGTTTACCGGTGTCAATCTGACAGAAATCACACCTTCTGGTGCACTGAGATCCGCCAATCAAGAACGTTGCTTCCCGGTCTTCCCAGCACTCGTAGATGTTTGGACAGCCCGCCTCTTGGCAGACGGTATGTAGGTTTTCTGACTTGACCAGTTTGTGCATCGCCTGATACTCAGGGCCCATTTTTGCTACCGTTTTGATCCACTCGGGCTTGCGCTCAATCGGAACAGCTGAGTTTCTAGCCTCAATGCGAAGCATCTTCTTTGCAGGCTTAGTTCCAGGATCGGTCTGGGTCATAATGCAACTTTAGCAATGTCTCGAAGCCGCACTTTAACCCGCTCTGCGGCCATGGCAGGCGTCACAGTCTTGCCAGTAAGGGCCGAGATGGTGCTAGTTCCGGCGTCTTTGATTCCACAAGCAATGATGGTCTCGTATGGATCGAGCGAGTTTGAGCAGTTGAGAGCAAAGCCATGCATTGTGGTGTGATCGGCAACCCTAATCCCGATTGCGGCAATTTTGACGTGTGTGCCATCGACAGGTGCCCAAACCCCGGACCGACCTTCGACTCTTTCGGTGAACAAACCGAAGTCGGCACATACTTCAATAAGTACCTGCTCTAGCCAACGAACGTATCCGACAACATCAATTGGGTTAGGAAGTTTCATAATCGGGTAGCCAACTAGCTGACCTGGGCCGTGCCAGGTGATTTTCCCGCCACGGTCAACATCGATAACCTCGGTGCCATCGTTTGGTCGCTCGGAATCTTCAGTTCGTTTCCCAGCGGTATACACAGCCTCGTGCTCTAAAAGAATGCAAGTATCGCTTCTTGTGCCTCCAGCTACTTCCTTGTGAATAGCTCGTTGAAGTGCGAGCCCTTCGAGATAGGGCACGAAATCGGGATTGAGACCTGCGGTAAGAAATTCCGGCACCGCATAAGTCTAAGAGTTATCCCAAGAAGTGAATTTCATGGCTTAGAGAAGCCTTCTAGTTGGAAAACTAGCTGTCATGAAGCACTTACACGAGCGGCTTCTAGCTGCCAGAGGAATCAGCCTAGGGGAGCCTTTGAACTTGAAAGGGCTTCGAGTTTATTCCGCTTACGATCACAATGGGGCCAAGCTTCTTCTTCGAGGAAGAATCACTGGCCCAAGTTGGCCAAGCATCTCACTACATCTTGAGAGCTTGGACATCGAGTCTTCGCTAATTGAAGTCGGAAAAATCTGGATACTGACGACCGATACCGAACAAACCCGCTCAATTCTCAAACAACTCAGCCGAAGAGCCAGGCAAAGCTTGAATGAGCTAGTGCTGGTTCCTGACGTTGGATTTGTGTCCGGCGGGGCAAAGAGGAAATTCGACCCTCGTAGCCTGATTGGGCCAATCGCTTTTTCACTTATGATTCTGGGTTTTGCTCTAATTCCAACAGCATTACCAGAACAGATAGAGCAAAAGCCAACCGTTGTTGACAAGCTCTCCTGCGCTTTAGATCTTTCGGATTTCGAAATGAGAAAGTGGATAGCTGAAAGCATTTCTGTTCGCGATCTAGCAAGTCCGAAAAAGATCCTTGTGAACTCGGAGCTTGGTTTGTTAGATCTGGAAATTGAGCAAACGCTTGGTTCAACTCAGAGTGTGACTGGGTCTATTGAATGCAACGACGGTCGCACAAAACAACTGCACTATCGATTAGACGCCTCTGCTAATGGAACGCTAGTCGAGCTGGGGCAGAAGCTAAATCCCTAGGTTATTTGTGAAGTTAGCTTCCTCAAGGCGTGCCTTGACATCTACCAGGTATCTAGAAGCGTCAGCACCGTCAACTAGTCGGTGGTCGTAGCTGAGTGCAAGGTAAACCATGGAACGAATCGCGATTGACTCTTGCCCATCACTTCCGGTGATTACGACCGGACGCTTTTGAACCACTCCAGTTCCCAAGATGGCAACTTGAGGCAAGAAAACAACAGGAGTGTCAAACAAAGCTCCGCGTGATCCGGTGTTGGTAAGGGTAAATGTTCCGCCCATCATCTCGTCCGGCTTTAGCTTGTTCTCTCGGGTTCTTGAAGCTAGATCTGCAATTTGCTGCGCGATCTGAGCCAAGCTAAGAGATGCTGCATCTCGAATCACTGGGGTGAGCAGACCGCGGTCGGTATCCACGGCAAAGCTGATGTTTTCACTCGGGTGGTAGTGAATTGTTTCGCCTTCAATGGAAGCGTTTAGCTTCGGGTGAGAGCGAAGAGCCTCAGCGCTAGCCAAGAAGAAAAACGGCATAAAGTTCAGCTTGGTTCCTGTGGCGGCTGTGAATCGCCCCTGGATACTCTTGCGCATCTCTGCAATTCGAGTCACATCAACTTCAACCACAGTCGTTAGTTGAGCAGAAGAAACCATTGATGCAACCGCACGCTCGGCTAGAACTTTGCGAAGGCGTGACATTGGCTCGCTTGTTCCACGCTGAGCACTGATTGGTGCTGGAACGTGAGCTGCAGCCGGACTAGCAGGAGATGAAACTGATCCAGAAGAAGCAGCCATGACATCTTCTTTGCGGATACGACCGCCTACTCCAGTTCCAGATACTCGAGAAAGATCTACCCCAGAATCCTGGGCAAATTTTCTAACCAACGGTGTCACATAACCCGCATCGGTTGAGGAGACAACAGGAGCAGAACTCACTGGTGCAACAACCGTCGGTGCAACTGGCGCAGCAACAACTGGCGGCGCAATCGGTGCGGCCACAACGGGCGGGGCCTGTACAACTGGAGGTGCAACCGGTGGTGCTACAACCGGCGGAGCAACAGGAGCTGGAGGGGCCTGAACAACTGGGGGCGCGACAGGCGCCTCTTGCGCCGGTGCAGCAGGTGCAGCTGCACCCGAACCAGAACCAATGATTACTAGCACTGCTCCAACTTGAACGGTCTCGTCTTCTTGAACAAGAATCTGCTCGATTACTCCGGCAACAGGAGATGGAATCTCAGTGTCTACTTTGTCTGTTGACACCTCTACAAGGGGCTCGTCCACGTTGACTGAGTCGCCAACCTTCTTTAGCCAGCGGGTGACCGTACCTTCAGTAACTGACTCACCTAGGGCTGGTAGAACTACGGATTCGCTCATTGTTTCTTACTCCTTGTTTGTCTAACTAAAGTCTAGGCGTGGGCGTGAAGTGGTTTACCGGCAAGGGCTAGGTGGGCTTCACCCATTGCTTCGTTCATGGTTGGGTGGGCGTGAATAAGAGTTGCAACATCCTCAGGGTGCGCTTCCCAATTCACAATTAGCTGAGCCTCGCCGATTTGCTCGCCTACACGAGAGCCGATCATGTGCACTCCAAGAACTGGACCGTTGTTTCTCCGAACCAGCTTTATGAATCCTGCAGTTCCAAGAATCTGTGATTTACCGTTTCCACCGAGGTTGTACTCGTAAGTTGAAACATTCTCAGCACCAAACTTCTCTTTAGCCTTGGCTTCGGAAAGTCCAACAGATGCAATCTCAGGCTCGCAGTATGTGACCTTAGGAATACCATCTTCGTCAATTGCGACTGGGTTTAGGCCGGCAATGTCTTCGGCAATGAAGATACCCTGCTGGAATCCTCGGTGAGCCAGTTGTACTCCTGGAACAATGTCTCCCGCTGCGTAAACACCAGGCAAGTTGGTCTGCAGGCGGTCGTTGGTGATTACCCATCCGCGATCCATGGTCAGACCTTGCTCCTCGTAGCCAAAGCCGGCGGTGTTTGGGCCGCGTCCAACAGCGACAAGCATTAGCTCAGCTTCAACGCGAGTTCCGTCTTCTAGAACAGCAGTTACTGATGTTTCGGTCTGTTCAACTCCACTGAATCGAACTCCGAGTTTGAAATCGATTCCGCGCTTACGGTAAGCACGCTCAAGTGCCTTGGAGATCACTTCGTCTTCGTTTGGAACTAGGTGAGGCAGACCCTCGATGATTGTGACTTCAGAGCCGAAAGAGCGCCAGATCGAGGCAAACTCAACTCCGATAACGCCACCGCCAAGAACAATCACGCTCTTTGGAACAAAGTTCAACTTGAGAGCGTGGTCGGAAGTGATTACGCGTCCGCCAATCTCAAGACCTGGAAGCGACTTTGAGTAGGAGCCAGTTGCTAGAACAACATTGGTTCCTGTGTAGTTATCGCCATTTACTGTGACAGTTTTTGGTCCAGTAAGGCGACCCTCTCCAGCCACTACGGTGATGTTCTTCGAGTTGACGAGACCTGTTAGGCCCTTGAAAAGTTTGTCAATGATGCCGTCGCGGTAGGTGTTTACCTTTGGCATATCGATTGAGTGGAAAGTCGCATTCACGCCAAAGTTTTCAGCTTCGCGCGTGTTGTCCGCAATCTCGGCGGAGTGCAAAAGCGCTTTGGTAGGGATGCAACCGCGGTGAAGGCAAGTGCCTCCAAGCTTGTCCTTCTCCACTAGAGCAACTGATTTGCCAAGTTGTGCCGAGCGAAGTGCGGCTGCGTAGCCACCGCTTCCTCCACCGAGGATTACAACGTCAAATGAGTGATCGGCCACGCGAGATTCTCCTTAGGAAGGGGATTTTTTGGATGCGGGCTAAGTTTACTACCGTTAGCCAGCTAGGTCGCGGGCCAGCTGAACCAGTGTTCGAACCGTGACTCCAGTGGCCCCCTTAGGCGTATGGCCGTAAGCAGCAGCATCATTGTTGGCGGGACCTGCAATATCTAAGTGGGCCCAGGCAGGCGTTGGTTTGCCTTCTGTTCCAACAAACTCTCTCAAGAACAGGCCACCGATAAGCATGCCGCCGGCACGGTTGCCGATCTTCACGTTAGCTATGTCGGCGATGTCGGAATTCAAAAGCGGCCTGAGCTCATCAGGAAGAGGCATGTGCCAGACCAGCTCACCAGTGGTGGCTGCAGCAGTTTGCACCTTCTTTATCGCCTTGTCATCACCCATAAGGCCTGCATACCTATTACCCAAGGCGATTGTGGCTGCCCCAGTCAGGGTTGCAACGTCGACTATGTAGTCGGGGGATTCCTCCGACGCCATGGATAGACCATCTGCCAGAACCAATCGGCCTTCAGCGTCAGTGTTCAAAACCTCGACAGTCTTGCCATTTCTAATCTTGATGACGTCGTTTGGTCTGGTGGCTCCACCCGAAGGCATGTTCTCGGCAAGGCATAGCCAAGCGGTTGCCTTGATTGGAAGCTTTAGTTCAGCAATTGCGATGAGGGCTTGCAGGCAGGCCGCAGCCCCGGTCATGTCGTACTTCATGCCAACCATTGATTCAGCAGGCTTCAACGACAAGCCGCCGGTATCAAAAGTTATGCCCTTGCCAACGAAAGCAACTGATGTTTTAGCGCCAGTTGGTTTGTACTCAATCTTTACAAGTCGTGGTGGACGAATCGAACCCTTGCCTACCGCATGGATTCCGCCTAGACCCGCAGCAATCAAATCCTTTTCTTCCCAAACCTTTATCTTCACCGGCAAACCCTTTGCCAATTTCTTTGCGGCTAGAACCATCACCTGAGGATATAGATCGTTTGCTGGAGCGTTGACCATGTCGCGAGTGCGGTGAACCGCTGAACTCAATACATCTATTTCAGCCAGTGATGCGGCACTTGGCTTTGCAGATGTGATCACGGTTAGTTTGGCCAGCACCCTTTTGGTTGCTTTTGGCTTGTAGGTCAAATACTCATAGTTGCCAAGTTGGAAGCCCTCTATTGCCGCCAGAACCTGCTCTTTAGTTGATAAGGCAGCAATGTCTACGACTACATGCTCGAAGTTGCCTAATTCGCGCGCTGCGGCTCCCATTGACTGTCTAATTCCATCCAGGTCAATTTCTTTACCGAGTCCGACCAGAGCAATCACTGAAGAGCCAGGACCTGAAAGCTTTTTGATAGAACCAACCTCGGAAGAAACCCCGAGGGATTCCAGATTGATTGCGCTGGTTAGCTTTGTGTCCAAATTGTTCTTCGAGAGCTTTAGCTCCTTTGCTGACCCCTGAACGCCAATAACAGTGGCGGTTAGGCGGGAAGTAGCCGGAACAGTTTGGGTGAGGTTTATCTTCAGCTTTGTCATAGCCCCAATGCTATTCCAGCTTGTGCTTAGACTTGGAGCATGTCCAATGAGCCGCTCTACGAGTTCGAATTCGATCAGGTTGAGGTCCCTTCAGGCCTTCACTTGATTGCCGGCCTTACCGGTTTCACCGATGCCGGAGGAGTGCTCAACCAGTTCTCAGAGAACATTTTCGCGAACCTATCAACCTCTCAGATTCTCACCTTTAACAACGATGAGTTGCTTGACTATCGTTCCAGACGACCGGTGATGTACTTCGAGAAAGACCACATCGAAGACTATGAACCAGCAAGCCTAGGTCTGTATCTGGTCCACGATGAAGCCAATCAGCCTTTCCTATTTCTTCACGGCTATGAACCAGATTTCAGATGGGAAGCATTTACAAATGCAATCCTGCGCCTGATCAAAAGACTCCAAGTCAAAGACGTCACCTGGCTTCACGCAATTCCTTTCCCAATTCCACACACCAGAGAAATAGGAGTGACCGTTTCTGGCAACAGAAAAGATATTGTCAACGAGCTATCTGAGTGGAAACCACAGACTCAGGTGCCAGGAAACGTGCTACACCTCCTCGAGTTCAAAGTTGCTCAAACAGGCATGCCTATCGTCGGTTACGTTTTGCTTTGCCCTCACTACCTTGCCGACAACGATTTCCCTCAAGCAGCTGTTGCCGCTTTCGAATTAGTGTCATCTTCGACTGGTTTGGTTTTTCCAACGGATGATCTTCGAGAAGATGGTTCGCAATTCCTGTCCAAGCTGTCTGAGCAGATCACAGAGAACCCGGAGCTTCAGAAAATGATTGCAACTCTCGAGCAGGGTTACCAGAACGAAGTGACTGGCCCTTCACGAGCACCGATAAGGAAGCCATTTGTTAAGCTTCCAAGCGCTGATGAGATTGCGGCCGAGTTAGAAGGATATCTAGCTTCTAGGCAACGCAACAACCCTGACGAGTCACAGAGCTAAAGTTTTTCCCGATAGGGTCTCAAGAATTTCCCAGTTCCTAGTGAGAGATTCTTCCGTGCTGTTTTTAGGAACAATTCCCTCAGTTGGTTCACCCCAGAGCTCAAAAATCTTCGGCACTCGATAACTGCCGCCGTGAAGTGAAGGGTCACTTGCTGCCTCAATGATTGGCAGAGCACCTTTAGCTGCGGACTGAGCGAGAAAAGATTCAAAGAATCTGGTGCTTGCTGGGCCATATGGTTCTGCACGAGCAAAACCAGGGTGTGCGGCTAGTGAGCTAAAAGAATCCGATCCGAATCGCCGCTGCAACTCCATCGCGAAAAGATAGTTTGAGAGCTTGCTCGCCGAGTAGCTAGCTCCAGCTGAATACTCGTTTGCGGATCCCGCTGGACCTAATTTCTCGGGAGCGAATCTTGCAACGATTGAAGAGACAGAGACCACTCTTGAGATCGGTGCACGATGAGGAAGAAGATCCGAAACCAGAGAAAAGTGGCCAACTGCATTTACACCGAAGTGGTATTCCACACCCGAGTCAGTTTCTCGATAGTTGGCTAGCACCTTTGCTCCGGCATTAAGAACCAGCACGTCCCAAGGCTTAGACAATTTGGCAAATTCTGCAGCAAATGCGTTGATGCTTGATTGCTTTGAAAGATCTAAAGCTAGAGCTGAAACCTGACCCTGGGGGTACTCTGACTTCAACTTCGCAACAGCCCTATTTCCGCGTTCAAGCTCGCGGCTGGTAATCACGACCTCGTAGCCAAGCTTGAGCAATCCTCGAGCGGTCTCGAAGCCGAGGCCAGTATTGGCTCCTGTGATTAGCGCTAGTGACATGCCTCAAGGCTAGGTCAGGAATAGCAATCCTCTTGGCGTTGTTTACCTTCAGGCACGGGTTTCAAGGTCAAAAGACCTTGTTATTCCGTGGCATAATAAGAAAAGACCCAGTCAGACGGATTTATCCGACTTGACATGGGTCTTAGTAATGCCTGGAAAAGCCTTCCGGCGAGAGGACCAAGTGGCAAAAGCCCCAGCAGCTCCAAAGAAAGAAGCCCGCACGTCGGGTTCTAAGAGCGAGCCCAAGACCAAGAAGGCTACCGCAACTACTAAGTCTGCAAAGCCAGCGGCAAAAACCGCCAAGCCAGCAAAAGCTTCAGTTAAGCCTGCAGCAAAAACAAAGGCAAGCCCAAAAACTACAAAGCCAGCTACCAAGGGCGTAGCAAAAGTTTCTAAGGCAACTCCAGCTGCAAAGTCCGCAAAAACTAGTGCCGCTTCAAAAAACACCAAGACAGCCAAGGGTTCAACCGGTCCAGCTGCAAAAGTTTCGAAGAAAGAAGTAACTGGCAAAGCAGGAAAAGCTTCAGCCAAGAGCAAGTTAGCTCTCGATGACGAGCTAGACGATGATGATGAGATTGAACTCGAGTCGGTCGAAGACATCGTTGCCGACGTTGCCGAAGCGGTAGACATTACGGCTGTTGAGCCAGAACTTCCCGTAGCTGATGAAGTTGAAGAAGTTGTTGTACCCGGTGGTGGATTTGTTCTGTCAAACACCGAAGATGACGACATTCCAACTCAGAGCACCACAATCACCGGAGCCACCGCTGACCCAGTCAAGGACTACCTAAAGCAGATCGGTAAAGTTGCCCTTCTGAATGCTGAGTTGGAAGTTGAACTTGCCAAACGCATTGAAGCCGGTTTGTTCGCAGAAGAGAAGCTTGCTGGAAAGCGCAAACTTGCCAGAGATATGGAGCGCGACCTTAAGTGGGTTGTGAAAGACGGCCAAAAGGCGAAATCTCACTTGCTAGAAGCAAACCTTCGTTTGGTCGTTTCTCTTGCGAAGCGCTACACCGGAAGAGGGATGCAGTTTCTTGACTTGATTCAAGAAGGAAACTTAGGTCTTATCCGTGCAGTTGAGAAGTTCGACTACACCAAGGGCTACAAGTTCTCCACTTACGCAACCTGGTGGATTAGACAGGCCATCACTCGTGCCATGGCTGACCAGGCACGTACCATTCGAATTCCAGTTCACATGGTTGAAGTCATCAATAAGCTTGCTCGCGTTCAGCGCCAGTTGCTGCAGGACCTAGGCCGCGAACCAACTCCTGAAGAACTTGCAAGAGAGCTCGACATGACTCCTGAGAAGGTAGTTGAGGTTCAGAAGTATGGACGCGAACCAATCTCACTTTCTACACCTCTTGGAGAAGACGGAGACAGCGAGTTCGGTGACCTAATCGAAGACACCGAAGCTGTTGTTCCTGCTGATGCAGTCGGATTCACAATGCTGCAGCGTGAGCTAGAAAGAATTCTTCAATCTCTTCACCCGAGAGAAGCTGGGGTTATCAAGTCCCGATTTGGTCTTGGAGATGGTGTTCAGAAGACTCTGGACCAGATTGGCGAAGAGTTCGGTGTCACTAGAGAGCGAATCCGACAGATAGAGTCCAAGACCATGTCGAAGCTAAGGCACCCCTCTCGCTCTCAAATGCTGCGTGACTACTTAGACAACTAGATAACCTTGAGGCTTTCTCTTGCAGTTGTAGTCGGCAAACTTATCCGCATTGTTGCCAAGCTGCGAGGCGGAGGCTCCGCAATTCCAGGTCGAATTGCGATGATGATCGAGCCAAAACTCCTTAGTAAAACCCTTGGCTCTTTGAAGCACGGAGTCATTTTTGTTTCCGGCTCGAACGGTAAAAGTACAACCACTGCTCTAGTTGCAGGAACACTTGCCTCACAGGGCCTCAAGGTTTTCAGCAATCCCTCCGGTGGAAATATGCCACAGGGAATTGGTTCTGCAGTTATTGGCCAAGCGACCCTCGCGGGTGAACTAGATGCGGATGTTGCAGTACTCGAAGTGGATGAAGCTTATGGCGAAGTCTTGGCCCCGTTTATTGCGCCTAGTTGGGTTGTACTGACAAATATTCAAATTGATCAACTCAACAGATTCTTTGAACCGGATCGCGTTTTTGGGATGCTCTTATCGGCTGCAAGCAGTGCAACTAAGGGTGTTGTTATCAACGGGTCTGACGCCAACCTTGTTGACATCGGACTCATGCTTGCCGATGTTCCTGTTGCTCAAGTTCAGGTATCAAGCAAGGCTCTTTCCAAGTGGCCCGCGGGAGCGTTAGCAGCACCAAGATTCGGCAAAGGGCAGGTTCTAAATGACATACCTGTTTCGGTCACAGTAGCTGATGAGCAAGACGGGGTTGCGACCTTATCGCTTGGGAAAGTCGAATTGGATGTAAAGCTACCTGGCAAGGGTCTGCACTTCGCTATCGACACAGCCTTGGCGTTTTCTGTAGCGGAGAGGATTCTTGGAGATAACTTCGACATTTCAGCTGCAGCCACAGCCATCTCGAGTCAGCAAACCGTTTATGGCAGGGGAGAGGTAGCCAAGTACCAAGACGTGGAGATCCAAATCCTCATGATGAAAAACCCATCCAGCATGAGAGCGACCTTAGTTGCAATGGAGGATCCAGAAACTGCAATTTGGATCGCAATGGACGAAGGAACTCCTGATCCATCGTGGATCTATGACATAGATCTTTCTCGAATTGGATCGGTGAGGATGATCTCTGGATCTCGGGCTTGGCATTGGGCCACTCGCCTTGCCTACATGGGTAAATCCGTTGAACAAGTTCAGCCAGACAGCAAGCAAGCCCTTGCCGAGTATGTAGCGTTTTTGAAAGCCACCGGAAAGAGGGGAACTCTCTTGACCAACTATGAGCAAATGATGGCGATTCGGAAGCTCATGGGTTTTCTTGATTTGGAGAGTGGAAAATGACCGTTAGGTTCCTCCATCTATTCCCAGCTCAATTAGGTCTTAACGGTGAAGCTGGAAATCTAGACGTTTTGGTGGCAAGGCTCAAGTGGGCAGGCATCGAATCCAAGGTCGAAGCTTTTGATGGCTCAGGTTCTATCGGTTCAGGTTATGACGCAGTGTTTATTGGTTCTGGAACGCTAGCCGGAGCGCTTGAGGCACTCGAGCGCCTGGAGGGGCAGGAATCGAAACTCCGCGATCTTGCCGACAAGAAAGTCCCGTTTTTTGCCTTGGGGCTCGGCTGGGAAATTCTAGGTGAGAGCATCGAGCTAGTTGATGGAAGAACAGTTGCTGGAGTTGGCGTTTACCCATCTCGAAGCCAACGAGTAGCGCAGCGCGCTTCAGCTGAAAGTTTTGGATTCGATAAAGCAGGAAATCTGACAACCGGTTACGCCAATCACTCAGCTGAAATTGAGCTTTTGAATGATTCGGAGCCTTTGGCGTCAATCGAGGTTGGTTTTGGAAACAGTTCTCTTCTATCCGCAAGATCTCGAAGCGATGAAGGTTTACTGCACGAAAACTTGATGGCTGCAAGGTTGAATGGCCCGCTACTGGCTCTAAATCCCCATCTGGCTGATCAGTTTTTGGGGCTGGTCGCAAAATCTTCTGAATTTGTTTACGAGCAAAAAAGTGCCGAGGCAAAAACTGCGGATGAATACGCCGCTAAAGCTAGGGCTGAGCTAAGGGACCGACTAGCGCGCTAGAAGCTTGTCGGTTTCGTCAAGCCATGCCTTCGCGATCGGCTCAAGTTTTTCCTTGTTGGCTTTGCCGTGGTGGGCACAAAACAACAGTTCTCCGGTGGCAAGTGAGACCTTTATGTAGGCCTGAGCACCGCAAACATCACAACGATCCGCTGCATTCAAAGTGGACCCTAGGTTTGTGGCGGTAGCTTCAACTGGTTGCATGTGTGATTCCCTTCTGAGCTAATCTCAACACATCCATCTGACTATTTAGTCCATTTCGGAGCTCTTTTCGCTAAAAGCGAAGTATTTTCACAGTCATGGGTGTTGGTTTCAAGCCCTAATGACGCGGAAGCTTAGGATTTTCAGGTGGCAAGCGAAGATTATTCAGCTAGACACCTCTCCGTCCTAGAAGGCTTAGAGGCAGTTCGCAAACGCCCTGGAATGTACATTGGTTCGACCGATGGACGCGGCCTCATGCATTGCCTTTGGGAAATTATCGACAACAGCGTCGATGAAGCCCTTGCCGGTCACGGTAAGAAAGTCTCGATTGAGCTACAGAAAGACGGCAGCGTCACTGTGGAAGATGACGGCCGCGGAGTTCCCGTAGACGTTGAGCCAAAAACTGGACTTTCAGGTGTTGAGGTTGTCTTTACCAAGCTTCACGCTGGTGGAAAATTCGGATCCGGTTCCTACGCTGCCTCCGGTGGTCTCCATGGTGTCGGCGCATCGGTCGTAAATGCCCTGTCAGAACGTTTGGATGTTGAAGTTGATCGAAACGGTCAGACTTACGCCATGTCATTCAGGCGAGGCGAGCCTGGAATCTTCGACGACAAAAAGGGAATCGGCCCGACCAATCCGTTCAAGCCATTTGTCAAAAAGAGCGAACTGCAGATTGTCGGCAAAGTGGCCAAGAACAAAACGGGAACAAGGGTGCGCTACTGGCCAGATCCTCAAATCTTTGTGAAAGAAACAGCCTTTGACCTCAAGGAAATTGAAGATAGAGCTCGTCAGACCGCCTTCCTAGTTCCAGGGCTATTGATAAGCCTGAACGACAAGCGTTCGGCAAAGGGAGCAAAACAGGAATTCAAGTTCGAGGGCGGCATTTCTGAGTTCGTAAACTTTCTTGCACCGGACACTGCAGTCACCTCAGTTTGGCGCTTGCGGGGCGATGCAGAGTTCACAGAAACGGTTCCGGTATTGGATAAAAAGGGAAACATGGTCTCGACTGAGGTCACCCGAAACTGTGAAGTAGATATCGCCCTGCGTTGGGGAACTGGATATGAGACTAACTTCCGGTCCTTTGTGAACGTGATTGCGACGCCCAAAGGCGGAACCCATGTTTCAGGTTTTGAACAAGGTGCCGTGAAGGCAATTCGCGCCGAGATCGATGCAAATGCCAGAAAGCTAAAGCTTGGAAGCGACAAGGTCGAGAAAGAAGACATTCTTGCCGGACTCACAGCCGTAGTTGCTGTGCGCCTGGCTGAGCCTCAATTTGAAGGGCAGACCAAAGAGATTCTTGGAACCCCGGCTGTCAAGAACATCGTTTCAGCCATTGTTGCTAAGCGCCTAAACGAAAGACTGAAGTCCACAAAGCGCGACGACAAGACTCAATCGGCTCTGGTTCTCGAGAAAATCGTTGCGGAAACCAAGGCTCGAGTTTCTGCTAGAACACATAAGGAGACTCAACGTCGCAAGAACGCCCTTGAAAGCTCTTCTTTGCCTAGCAAGTTGGTTGATTGTCGAACCTCCGAGACAGAAGTATCCGAACTATTCATTGTTGAGGGTGACTCTGCATTGGGAACGGCCAAGTTGGCTCGAAACAGTGAATACCAAGCCTTACTTCCAATTCGCGGAAAGATTCTGAACGTTCAGAAGGCATCAGTTGCAGACATGCTCTCCAACACTGAATGTGCATCAATCATTCAAGTACTCGGAGCCGGTTCCGGCCGCAGCTTCGAACTTGATGCTTCTAGGTACGGCAAAGTAATCCTGATGAGCGATGCAGATGTCGACGGCGCTCACATTAGAACTTTGCTACTAACGTTGTTTTTCCGCTACATGCGACCGCTGGTGGAGGCCGGGCGAGTATTTGCCGCTGTGCCACCTCTGCATCGCGTGACTGTTATCAACGCTGGATCAAAAGCCAATGAGCATATCTATACCTACTCGCAAGCAGAACTTGAGAAACTGTTAGCCAAGCTCAAGGCCGCAAAGAAGAGCTACCAAGAACCCATCCAGCGCTACAAGGGTCTGGGGGAGATGGACGCCGAACAACTTGCGGAGACAACAATGGACCGCTCGAAGAGGGCTCTTCGTCGCGTGACAGTGAAAGACGCAGAAGCTGCTGAGAAGATGTTTGAACTGCTTATGGGCAATGAGGTTGGTCCGAGAAGAGATTTCATCATCGACTCCGCAGATTCACTAGAGCGCGAAAGAATTGACGCCTAAGTTCTTCCTACAAAATTGATTGCAGGGGCTGGATTTCCGGAAGCGTCGCGCTTTTGAAGCTCGTACTCAACTCCAATGGCCTTACCTTTGCCATCAACAAGCTGGAAGCCTTCTGGGCCCACGTAGCCAAGAACAATCTGGTTCTGACCGCGGATGAACTTCTGGCAGCGAACGCCGCCGGTTGCTCGGCCCTTCTTAGGGAACTCATCGATCTTTGAAACCTTCATGCCGCCACCATCAGTTCCAGGAAGTGAAGCGGAACTATTGGCAATCGTTAGTACGACGTTTTTCTCCTTGGGCTTGACTACACCGAAGTACACAACTTCGGATTCAGTCTTGATGCCTGCCATACCCGCGCCATTAATGCTCTGTGGCTTGACAGCCTTGGCATCAAAGCGAAGTAGCTGAGCGTCTTGGGTGATGAAGACAACTTCGTCTGTTTCTAGCGATGCGGCAGCGCCGATTACCTTGTCGGAACCTTTCAGGTTTATGCAGGAAAAATCCGCCTTAGTTGGAAAATCGGGAGTAATCCGCTTGACTATGCCATTTTTTGTTCCGAGGGCAATTATTGTTTTGTCGTCCACGGGGAAAACCGCAAGGACTTTTTCCTTCTTGCCTAGACCTAAAAACTCAGCCGCTGGGGTTCCGGTGTTGTGGACGGCACTGTCGCCGACAGGGATGTCGCCCACATGGGTTCTGAGCATGCGTCCGGTATCTGTTACAAACACCACGTCACTTCTAGTTGTGGAGGCAAACCAGTTTCGATAGCCGTTTTTTCTTACTGCCGGCTCTTTAGCGTCTTCCGATCTAAACACTCGCCCCGCGGCGGTCAAGGTGATAGCAGAGGGTGAATCAGTGAGCTCTGCATTTACCAGCTTCTTGGTAGTTGAAGATTCAGCAATAACTTCACCTTCTGCCTGAAGAGAGGTTCGCCTATCGTCTCCATAGTTCTTAGCGACTTCCTCCATTTCGGAAGCAACTAGATCTTTCAAGACCTTGTCACTCTTGAGAATCTTCTCTAGTTCAGCAATCTCCAGAAGCAGTTGCTTTTTCTCAGTCTCGAGCTCGAGTTTTGAAAACTTTGTAAGGCGGCGAAGGCGCAATTCAAGAATGTACTCTGCCTGAATGTCGCTGAGTTTGAACTTCTTCATCAGCTTGGTTTTAGCTTCCTGCACTTCTTCGGAGGCTCGGATGATCTTGATAACTTCATCTATTCCTACGATGGCAAGCAGCATTCCTTCAACCAGGTGCAGTCTGGCCTGGCGCTTTCCGAGGCGGTTCTCGCTTCGTCTTCTGATTACAACTACTCGGTGAGCTAGATAGACGCCCAGTAGGTCTCGAAGGCCAAGAGTCTGAGGCTGCCCTTCCACCAGTGCTACGTTGTTGATGCCGAAACTGTCTTCCATTGGCGTGTAGCGATAAAGAAGATCTAGAACTACCTGAGGGTCAAAACCGGTTTTTAGCTCGATGATGAGCTTTAGGCCGTTGGTTCGGTCGGTTAGGTCAATCACATCGGAGATTCCCTGAAGCTTCTTGGCGTTCACGCCTTCTTTGATTTTCTCGATTACCTTTTCAGGACCAACCAGGTACGGAAGCTCTGTGACAACTAGGCCAAGTTTTCTAGGTGCAACCGATTCAACGCTGACTCTTGCCCTGGTCTTGAAGCTGCCGCGACCGGTTTCGTAGGCTTCCTTAATTCCATCTCCGACCATGATGATTCCGCCGTTGGGAAAATCAGGAGCGGGGACAATGGCCATTAGGTCATCAAGGGTGGCCTTCGGGTTCCTCAGTAGGAAGATCGCAGCCTTTACGACCTCGCGCATGTTGTGCGGGGGCATGTTGGTAGCCATACCAACGGCAATACCCGAGGCCCCATTGACTAACAGGTTTGGAAAAGCAGCTGGCAAAACCTCTGGTTCGGAAAGTTGGGCGTCGTAGTTTGGTTTGAAGTCCACAACGTTCTCAGCTAACCCTTCATTCATCACCAACGCAGCAGATGAAAGACGCACCTCTGTGTATCTGGCTGCGGCTGGTCCATCATCAAGTGATCCAAAGTTTCCATGACCATCGATGAGTGGTACTCGAAGGGAAAATGGCTGCGCCATTCGAACTAGAGCGTCATAGATGGCACTGTCTCCGTGAGGATGAAGCTTTCCCATAACTTCGCCGGTCACTCGAGCTGATTTGACGTGACCACGGTCGGGGCGAAGCCCCATTTCGCCCATTTGATAAACAATGCGGCGGTGAACTGGCTTTAGGCCGTCCCTGGCATCTGGAAGGGCGCGGGAGTAAATAACTGAGTAGGAGTACTCCAGGAACGAGTCCTGCATCTCCTTGGATAGGTCGATGTCAAAGATTCGTTCCGGCACTTTGTCGATTTGTTCTTTGGCCATGATCTTCCTGCTGCTGTGGCAAACTTAGGTTCGATGCTACCTTCTGTACCAAATTCATTTGGGAGGCTTTCCGAGGCTTATCTCAGCGCATTACTAGCGCTCGACGGGAAACCAAACCCACTAACACTGCCAGCAAGACAGAGTTACGCAGTTATTCTCGTGGACGGCCTAGGCGTGGCCAACATAAAAGCTGCTGGCGGACATGCAGGCTTTTTGAATCAAAAGCTCAATCATTCAAAATCCCTCTTCTCTGGATTTCCGACAACCACCGCAACTAGCCTTGCCAGTTTTGCAACAGGCAAGCAAAGCGGGGAACATGCCTTTATCGGATACAGGGTCTATGACAGGAGCATTTCAAAGGCCATCAACTTACTCAACGATCTAGGCCATGAGCTAACCCCGCGAAAGTACCAAGATGCTCAAACCATTAGTGAACAAGCTGTTGCTCTGGGAAAAAATGTAATCACTGTCGGACCAGGGGAGTACGCCGATAGTGGTTTCACTCAGGCAACTATGCCCGCGGCAAAGTATCTGGCCGCAAAGACAATCGAAGAGCGGTTTGAGATTGCACGATCAGAGATTGCAAAACCTGGTTCGCTTGTTTATCTTTATATTCCCGAGTTGGATCAACTGGCGCATCGCTTTGGGTCACAGTCCCAAAACTGGTTGAACACAATAGAATCACTTGATTCAACGCTGTTGTCATTCACGAAATCCCTACCCAAGGGAGCTGGTGCCATTCTTACTGCAGACCACGGGGTGATTGATGTTGCACAAACCTCTCACGTTTACCTGGAAGATTACGAGTCACTAGAAGGCCTTTTGATGATCGGGGGAGATCCGCGAGTTGCGTTTCTTTACTTTGAGCCAGGCACTGACATGGTCACTAAGCGTCAAAACATCGAATCTGAAATTGGCGCACAAGTTGATGTCGCGACGGTTCAGGAGTTAGTTGAATCAGGGTGGTACCAACCGCTTACCGAAGCAGCCTCAAGAGTTGCTCCCGATTTAGTTCTACTTCCCAAGGGCAATCGAGTTGTTTACCACCGAGGCTTTGCAAAGGTGAAGTCACTGGCCATGATTGGACAGCACGGTGGGATGAGTAAGGCGGAGTGGGAAATCCCTCTCCTTGTTTTCTAGTCTTGGTTAGTCTTCGGTCTTTGTTCCAAAAACAATTTGATCCCAACTTGGAATCGAGGCCCGGCCGCGTTTAGGTGTGGCTGATGAGTCACTATTCAATGGGGCGGGTGTTGGCTCTGGAAGAACCTCTGGTTCCATGAAAGCTGGTTCTGGTTCATCTGATGGGTAGATCTCATCTGGAACAAGCTCCACAATTCTCAAACCCTCCGTTGAAGGATGAGGATCAAGTTGCTCGACGCTCTCGCGCTCATTTCTTTTCTTTCGAAGGGCATCCAGGAGGTCTGCTGTTTCAGAAAGAGCGGGTTCCACTGGTGCCGAGGGCTCGGTGTTCAAAGGAGCCGAAGATGTTGGGATAGAGCGAACAAGGTCAACTGTTTCACCCAAGCTTTCAGTGACTGATGTGGGCTCAGTAGCTACCGGTCGAAGCCTTGGAGCTTGTGAAGCAATTCGATCCTGCGAAGAAAGGCTAATTGCAATCTCATTTTCGGGTGCAAGAGCAAGACGCTTTGGGTCATAACTCCAAGTAGCCTTTTTGGTTTCGCCGTTTAGTTCAAATTCACAGTAAATGAAAAAGCCATGATCGGGTGCCTTTAGTGCGGACCATCGCTCAATCCCTGCGCCACTGGCTGCGAGACGGGACTTGATGATGTCACCGAATTCTCGTGCGGTTGGCTCGTTGAAGCGGTCACCAGCTATCTCTAACCTCACAGTGAGGGCATTTAGGACGGCGTGATTTAATTCGTCGAGAACAGGTTGTGCGAATTTCCTTACGTACTCCTCGGGAGCACCACTGGCGGCAATAATGTCGGCAATACTTCGACCAACCCGAATTTCTTCTTGAATTTCTCTAGGGCTCAAAGTTGGCGCATCTAGTTGCGGTTGAGCATCACCGCGGGCAGCACGGCGCAAGGAATCGTCCAAAAGCAGTCGGTAGCGAACCCCTTCGGCTGTTTCAAGCAATAAAAAGTCGCCATCCGTGCCCAGGAACTTTATGTCTTTCATGGCTTGTCTTCTCCTAACAAGAAGTGTGCCAGCAAGGCCCTAAGGGACCCAGCAAAAACACGGGAGTTTCCAAGGAAATTGTCGCTGTGTCGGTTTGCTATTGGGTGGTTTTTGTTGGACACTACTAGCGCTCACCGAAGAACTGAAGGGTCCTACAATGGCTACCGATTACGACGCACCCAGAAAAGCTGACGATGACACCGAGTCAATCGAAGCTATAAAAGAGCGCGCCCCGGTCACAACTGGATCTTCGGACACAGAGGTCGATGAGTCTGGAGACTCCTTTTCTATCCCTGATGTGGTTTCGGAAGATCTTGAAGTTGTCGTTTTACCTCCACAAGATGACGAATTCACCTGCTCGAGTTGCTTCATTGTGAAGCACAGGTCTTTGGTTGCAAGAAAGACCAAGAACGGTCCTATTTGTTCAGAGTGCGACGCTTAGACAGTTGCCTTTAGAACGGTAGCTAGCTGTGCTGGCTTCCGAGTAGAAATAATCCAGTACGGGGTCGGGTCCTTCGAATCCTTTACGGCTATTTTGAGCGCTGTTTTTACTGTTCCTTGGAACACTTTGTAAGCAGCTGGGTCTAGGTTCGGCCCGCGCTCATTGAAGATTTGCTCCTTTGAGATCTCATCAATTTTGCCCAGCAGTGCTCTCGGTATTTTGGCACGACCCACACTTAGCGTCGTCTTTCCAACTTGAATCACCGGAGCTTTTAGGAAAAGCGCCGCCCAGATAACAAGCACCAATACAGCCCCGATTGCTATCCCGATTCGAAAATCAAATGGCTCAGATACCAGAACGATTGCCGGTAGCAGGGTAGAGACTGCGACAAAGGTTCCCAGATTAGGGCGAACTCGCTCTTTGTAGAGAATTGGCTCTGTCAGTTTTTGGTTGGGCACAGTTTCTAGATTACGCTGTCATACGATGAGTGAAGTTCGAGTGCTAATTACCGCCCCTGAAGGCTTTGAACCCGTATACGCAAAACCGGGGGATGCCGGTGCTGACCTGCGTTCAACGGTTGCCACAGTTGTGCCAGCGCAATCAAGGCTTTTGGTTCCAACCGGTGTCTCTATTGCTCTTCCAAACGGCTACGTGGGACTTGTTCACCCAAGATCTGGTTTGGCTGTGAAGCACGGCATCACAGTTTTAAACACCCCCGGAACAATCGACGCTGGATACCGCGGCGAGATTATGGTTATTTTGTACAACAGCTCAGATACTGACTTTGAAATTTCTGTAGGTGACCGGATTGCGCAGCTTCTGATTCAAACCGTTGAGAAAGCTGTTTTTACCAGCGTTGAGAAGCTTCCCGAAAGCGAACGTGGAGAAACTGGTTTCGGTTCGAGCGGTCGAGCGTAAATGCTCGAGTACGGAACCACTAAGTCCGCACCTGTTGATCGGGCTTCCGCCGGGCCATTTGATTCAAGTGAAGTAATTCAACTAAAGCCATCAGTTGATTTCGGGGCACTTCAGATTCCAATTCGTGAGGATGTCACCCTCAAGCTTGAGGTCGAGGAGTCATCAAGCCGTATCGTTGCCTTGACCGTCGAACACCAAGGGTCTTCTCTTCAACTTCAGGCTTTTAGCGCACCTGGCAGTGAAGGAATCTGGCACGAAATTCGTTCAGCACTGGAGCAATCAATCCAAGCCCAAAGTGGAAAGACCGAAACTGTTGTTGGACCGTTAGGCCCAGAGCTCAACGCACAGATTCCAACTCGTGATGGGGGCTTCAGACTTGCAAAGTTCATTGGGGTGGATGGCCCTAAATGGTTTTTGCGCGGTGTGATTTCTGGACTTGCCTTGGGTGACACCCTTGCAATGACATATATGATCGACATCTTTCGCTCCGTGGTGGTTATGCGTGGCGTTGGTCCGATGCCTCCAAAAGAACTACTTCAGCTAACAGCTCCTCCGGCAGCTAGAAAGGTAATTTCCTAGTGGCAAATGAGGAAATCAGGGACTCCGCTGCCAAGCGCCTCGGAGTAAGTGCCGAGAACGGGAATTTGCAGTTCGATCGAAAGTCGCTACTGGCCGGAATGGGCGGTTGGCTGGGCGTTGTTGAAACTATCCTTCCTAGCGTTCTGTTTGGAACAAGCTTTGCACTTACAGGAGAGGCTCTAGTTTCTGTTGCTTTGGCCGGTGGAACCTCAGCTGTTTTTATTTTGTATCGATTGTTCACAAGAAAGTCTGCCTCTAGCGCATTGATTGGAGCTCTTGCGGTTGGATTTGCAGCCTGGCTAGCTCTTCGCGAAGGTGGACAAGCTGTCGATTACTTCATCCCTGGATTCATAACCAACGCTGTCTATGGATCAGTGCTTCTAATCTCGATTCTTGTTCGCTGGCCGATTATCGGAGTCTTGGTCGAAGTCCTTCGTGGGCACGATATGAGTTGGCGCAAGGATCGAAAGGTTTTGACTATCTATTCATTAGTCACAGCCTTCTGGGTTGGCTTTTTCAGCCTGAGACTTTTAGTTCAGCTGCCCCTTTACTTCGCTGGGAACACTGAGCTTTTGGCAACGGCCAGGGTTGCGATGGGGCCTCCGCTCTACGCGCTAGTGATTGTCTGCACATGGCTGATGCTTAGGGCCACAGTCCTAAAGCCTCGCTAGGGGTGGTATTTTTAGTAGTGAGGGCCTTCCGGGGCCTATCGGGAATAGGGAGTAATGAATGTCCAAAGTAGATAGTTTCGGCGTCGCGCGCGAGCTTGAGGTCTCGGGTAAAAAGTACCGAATCTTTGACATGTCAAAGCTTGAGGCCAAAACCCTTCCTTACAGCCTAAAGATTCTTCTCGAGAACCTTCTGCGCACCGAGGATGGCGCAAACGTCACCGCGTCGCACATCCAGTCCATTGTCGACTGGGATCCAAAAGCAGAGCCCGACACCGAAATTCAGTTCACTCCAGCGCGAGTAATCATGCAGGACTTCACAGGCGTTCCTTGTGTTGTTGACCTTGCAACAATGCGTGAGGCGATGGTTGATCTTGGGGGAGACCCGAAGAAGATTAACCCTCTTGCTCCGGCCGAGCTAGTAATTGACCACTCTGTTGTTATCGACGTCGCCGGATCCGCTGACGCATTTGAGCGCAATGTCGAGTATGAGTACCAGAGAAACGCTGAGCGCTATCAGTTTTTGCGCTGGGGTCAGATGGCCTTTGACGATTTCAAGGTTGTTCCACCGGGCACCGGAATTGTCCATCAGGTAAACATCGAGTACCTGGCCAGAACCGTGATGACCCGAGAAGTAGATGGTGTTCTGCAGGCCTATCCTGACTCCTGCGTTGGTACTGACTCTCACACAACCATGGTCAACGGTCTTGGCGTGCTTGGTTGGGGAGTCGGAGGAATCGAAGCCGAGGCTGCCATGTTAGGTCAGCCAGTATCGATGTTGATTCCAAAGGTTGTCGGCTTCAAGCTAACTGGTCAGATTCCAATGGGAGCGACCGCTACTGACGTTGTTCTAACAATCACTGAGCAGCTTCGCAAGCACGGTGTGGTTGGAAAATTTGTTGAGTTCTACGGCGCCGGAGTTGCCTCAGTTCCATTAGCGAACCGCGCAACTATTGGAAACATGAGCCCGGAGTTTGGTTCAACTGTTGCTATTTTCCCAATCGATTCAGTGACTCTGGATTACCTGCGGTTTACTGGACGATCAGAAGAAGAAATTGCACTTGTTGAGGCTTACAGCAAGGCCCAGGGTCTATGGCACGATCCATCAATCGAGCCACGCTACAGCGAATACCTAGAGCTTGACTTATCAACTGTTGTTCCTTCGATTGCAGGACCAAAGCGCCCGCAGGATCGCATTGAGCTTTCTGCATCAAAGCGCAAGTTCTCTGAGGACATCAAGGCATACTCGGCTGTTGCATCGAATCCCGCCCAGGTAAAGGGCAAAGAGTTCGCGATGGATCACGGTCACGTAAGCATCGCCTCCATTACTTCCTGCACCAATACTTCAAATCCTTCAGTGATGCTGGCTGCCGGCTTGTTGGCGCGTAAGGCTGTGGCCAAGGGTTTGAAGGCGAAGCCTTGGGTTAAAACCTCCCTGGCACCGGGTTCCAAAGTTGTCACCGACTACTACGACAAGTCGGGTCTTACCAAAGACCTCGATGCCCTTGGTTTTCAACTAGTTGGTTATGGCTGCACAACCTGCATCGGAAACTCTGGCCCGCTTGATCAGGAAATTTCTGATGCGGTAAACGCAAACGATTTGGCAGTGACTGCGGTTTTGTCAGGAAACCGAAACTTCGAAGGACGTATTAATCCGGACGTGAAGATGAATTACTTGGCTTCGCCTCCACTGGTAATCGCTTACGCGTTAGCGGGAACAATGGACTTCGACTTTGAGAAGGATTCTCTTGGAACAGGCTCTGATGGTTCCGAGGTTTACCTAAAGGACATCTGGCCCACCCCAACTGAGGTGCAGGACACGATTGATTCATCCATCAACTCTGGAATGTTCACTAAGCAGTACGCGGGTGTATTTGAAGGTGACAAGCGCTGGCAATCACTAAAGACTCCAACCGGAGACACTTTTGCTTGGGACGCAAAATCGACATACGTTCGCAAGCCGCCATACTTTGACGGAATGACCATGGATCCAGCACCGGTCACAAACATTTCTGGCGCGAGAGTGCTTGCGAAATTGGGAGACTCTGTAACTACCGACCACATCAGCCCTGCTGGTTCTATCAAGGGAGACTCTCCAGCTGGAAAGTACTTGAGCGACCATGGCGTATCAAGGGTTGATTTCAATAGCTACGGATCTCGTCGAGGCAACCACGAGGTGATGATTCGAGGCACATTTGCAAACATTCGTCTTCGCAACCAATTGCTAGACAATGTCGAGGGTGGTTACACCAGAGATTTCACAACTGCCGATGGTGCTCAATCCTTTATCTATGACGCGAGCCAGAACTATCAAGCGCAAGGAACGCCTTTGGTTATCTTGGCTGGTAAAGAGTACGGCTCCGGTTCTTCAAGAGACTGGGCTGCAAAGGGAACTAGCTTGTTGGGGGTCCGCGCGGTAATAACCGAGAGCTTCGAGAGGATTCACCGTAGCAACCTAATTGGAATGGGAGTGCTGCCACTGCAGTTCCCAGCAGGTAGCTCCGCTGACAGCCTTGGGCTTGATGGCACAGAGATCTTTGAGATTGACGGTGTTGATGCTCTAAACGCTGGAGTGACACCCAAGACCTTGAAGGTGACAGCCAAGCCTTCAGCGCATTCGGCCGCAGGCAAGGCTGAAGTTAGCTTTGAAGCAGTTCTTCGTATCGACACACCAGGAGAAGCCGACTACTTTAGGCACGGAGGCATTTTGCAGTACGTCCTTCGTTCCCTGGTATCTGCCTAGGAATAGAAGCACCGACAAAGAAGTTGGAATAAAGATGGCGATTCTAGATTCAATCAATGGTCCAGAGGACTTGAAGAATCTCACTCACAAGCAGCTAATTGAGCTTGCTCAAGAGGTCAGGGAATTCCTTATTGCTAAGGTCGCCAAAACCGGTGGACATCTCGGTCCCAATCTGGGTGTTGTAGAAACGACAATCGCAATCCACAAAGTGTTTGACTCACCCAACGACAGCATCGTGTTTGACACAGGACACCAGTCGTACGTCCACAAAATTCTTACTGGAAGAAAAGATTTTGACACTCTTCGTCAAAAAGATGGTTTGGCAGGTTACCCTCAGCGTTCAGAGTCCGTTCACGACATAGTTGAGAGTTCACACGCTTCATCATCTCTTTCTTGGGCTGATGGAATTGCCAAGGCCTACAAACTCACCGAGCAAAACGACCGCTACGTTATTGCCGTGGTCGGCGACGGAGCACTTACCGGTGGAATGACCTGGGAAGCACTTAACAACATCACAGACGACAACGACCGCAAGCTCGTGATTGTTGTCAACGACAACGGTCGGTCATACGCTCCAACGATCGGTGGTTTGGCTAGATACCTAAACGGAATCCGAACTGAGAAGTTCTACCGCCGCCTTTACCGTCTCAGTAAAAAAGTTTTCTTCAAGTTTGGAACCATTGGCCGCATGGCTTACTCAACTCTTCGTGGTGCGGGCAAGGGTCTTCTGGGCTCTTTCGCACCTAAGGGAATGTTCCCAAACCTAGACCTGAAGTACATCGGTCCAGTTGACGGTCACGATCTTCACGCTATGGAAGCTGCCTTGCGACAAGCGAAGAAGTACGCAAACCCTGTCATTGTTCACGCCATTACCCAGAAGGGTAAGGGTTACGATCCTGCTGTAAGCGACGAGGCTGATCAGTTCCACGCGGTTGGGCAAATTGATCCAGACACTGGAGTCTCTGTTGAGTCTTCGGGTAAGAGAAGCTGGACTTCTGTGTTTTCCGACGAAATTGTTTCGATCGCAGATAAGAACCCGTCTGTTGTTGGAATAACTGCAGCGATGTTGATTCCGGTCGGAATGCACAAGTTTGCGGCCAAGTACCCTGACCGCGTTTTTGACGTAGGAATCGCTGAACAGCATGCAGTTGCCTCTTCTGCCGGCATGGCTTTTGGTGGATTGCACCCAGTGGTGGCCGTCTACGCGACATTTATGAACAGGGCCTTTGATCAAGTGCTCATGGATGTTGCTCTTCACAAGGCTGGAGTCACATTCGTTCTCGATCGCGCCGGTGTCACTGGTCCAGACGGCGCGAGCCATCACGGTATGTGGGATCTTGCGATGCTCCAGATCGTTCCTGGAATTCGTATCGCATCTCCTCGCGACGAGTCACGTCTCAAGGAGCAGTTGGCCGAAGCAGTGGGGATTGAAGACGCCCCAACCGTGATTCGCTTTTCAAAGGGCACAGTCGCTGCAGAACTGCCAGCTGTTAGGCGACTTGAAGACGGTGTTGATGTACTTCACGAGAGTTCTGCCAAAGACGTACTGATTCTCACTGTTGGAGCAATGGCAGAAACCGGCATCCAAGTTGCAAAGATGCTTGCTGACCAAGGAATTGGTGCAACAGTCGTTGACCCGCGATGGGTGATTCCAGTGCCTGGATCAATAGTGAAGCTGGCAGCCGAACATCGTTTAGTTGTGACCATTGAAGACGGTATCCGCGTTGGGGGAATTGGTACGAGAGTGCGTCAGGATTTGCGCGCAGCTCAAATCGATACAGCCCTAAGCGAAATCGGTCTGCCGGACGAGTTCTTGGAGCACGCATCCCGAAACGAGATTCTCGAGCGTGTGGGCTTGACTGCGCAAAGCATTTCCAGGGAAATAGTTGCGCAAGTGTTAGGTTCTAGAGTCCCTCATGCTCGTCCGATGCCGGGAGATCAGTCAATGTCGAATCCTTCGGAGCTTTCTCAGCGAGACTAAAAGCATCGGCAATTAGCTGCGATGTAAGTTCAACCTGCCAGGGTCTAGCTCCAAACGCGGAAAGCATACCTGCAATAGTTGCTCCCGAAACAACCTCAGGCGGAGCGAAGCTGACCTGACGTAAAATCTCTGGCGTCAGAAGGTTTTCTAAAGGAACTTTGTTCTTGTCCGAAAGCTCCATCATTGAAGCCTTTGCGAGTTTCAGCCTACGGTCAGCCTCAGGAAACTTGTTGATCCAGTTTCGATGGTTTGGAATTGCATCCGTCTTTTCAGGTTTCAAGCTCGGCAGTTCGGTGGACTTAAGTGCCGACTGGATGGCATCCCACCACAGGTCCAAGTAAGAGCGGCTTGCTCTACCTGAAAATGCCTTCATCGCAGCAAGTTCGGGTCTAGTTTTTGGCTTTGAAGTGGCAGCAACAAGAATCGATGAGTCCGGGATTAGTCTTCCTGGCGCAACATCCATCTTCTGAGCCAAGGACTCTCTAGCAAGCCAGAGCTGTCTGGCAATCTCGTGAGAGAGTCTGTCCTGGACTTTGTGAAGGCCAGTGATACCGCGCCACCTGTCAGGCCTTTGTGGTTTCGGTTTGAATTTCAACAAGGATGCAAACTCCTGCTGTGCCCAATCGAATTTGCCTTGCTCTTTGAGAAGGGCCTCGACTGCTGTTGCCAGTTCGTGAAGTACGTCAACATCCAATGCAGCGTAGTTCAGCCAAGATTCCGGAAGAGGTCTAGTGCTCCAGTCGGCAGCGGAGTGCTCCTTGGCTAGTCGAAATTCCAGTAGCGATTCTGTGAGTGCTCCAAGACCAACTCGAGCGGCGCCAGCGAGTCTTCCAGCTAGTTCGGTGTCAAAGATTGATTTTGGGTAAAGCCCAATTTCGTTAAGGCAGGGAAGATCTTGGGTAGCTGCGTGAAGAATCCACTCGCGGTTTTTGAGAAGCGCGGCCAGTTCGGCAAAAGCTGCAGACTCAATTAGTTCTGGAGCGACAGGGTCAATCATGAAGATTTCAGTATTGGAGCCGCGAAGCTGAATCAAATATGCTCGCTGTGAGTACTTGAAGCCAGAGGCCCGCTCTGCGTCAATAGCAATTGGCCCCACAGAAGTGGAAAGTTCGGCAACCGCACTTTCAAGGGCGCTTGGGGTTGTGATAAACCTCGTAGCTGCTCGGGGCGTTGCTAGTAGGGGGAGCTCGGGTGTGTCCGAAGACCCAGTTGTATCAAGCAATTAAATTCTGCTGATTCCAGATTCAGGAGGCAGACCGGACATCATGCAAAGCAAATCTTGCCATGCCTCTAGGTGAGCGGAAAAATTATTGTCGGTTGGGGACCATGAGGCTCGCAGTTCGAGTTCCGCGTGATCACTATGACCCGAGATTGACCCGTATCCCTGCGAGATGATTCGAGTGATCGTTCCGGCCTCTGCTGTGTATCCAGCTGAACGGCTGCGAAGAGCATCTTCCAACCAGGCCCAGCAAACATCCGTGATCAACTCGTCCTGGCCTATGTCAGTTTCGAGAGGGGATTTTGCAAAGCAGATTATTCGATAATTCCCGCCCCAGCCATCCTGAGTTTCGTCTGAGTTTAGAAGGACGAACCGTCCAGTGCCTTGATCCGAGCGAGCCTCATGGGCGTCGACACCTATGTTTGCAGCTAATGCCACAGAGTACTTTGCAATCTTGTCTGGCGAAGGAATCTCAGTTATGTTTACGCCTTCGCGAATGCTGGCTTGGCGCAAGGACATCACGGCAAGCTGAAAGTCAGCGGTCGTGTCAGTTTTGTCAGAGATTTCAAGCATTTCCTCAAGAGTACGAGGGGGTTCAACTGTTGGCTGGCCGCCACGCCGTCAGTGGGTCCAGAGCGAGAAACTTGCATCCTCCGAAACCGCGAACGACACCAGTAAAGCTGAGCTATCAAAGGGATTAGTTGAAGCCTCTGGGTCCTTAGCGGCAGATAGGGGAGTTCGAGTGATGGCCGATTGGCCAACAATTGATGCCGTAAAGGCATATCTGGTCAGAGTGGGTCCGGCCTCCAGGAGCACTGATTCGAAGTTTTGGTCTTTAGCCCAGTCCAAAAAACCATTGAATGGTTCGTCGCCTATAGCCACATGTGCTAAATCTGATCTTCCAGAGAACCGATCGCTAAGTGTCTTTGAAAACAGGAACACTCGTCCAGATGGCTTTTCCACTGCAGGAATTTCGTCAAATCGGCCAGACAAAGAAAAGATTGCAAGCGCTGCACCGGAGCTTGGGGTTTGGTACTTTTCCAACCTCGCCGTTGCCGCATCTACGACAATCAGATCAACTCTGGATCTAAGTGCAACCAAGAGTTCCCGATCCTCCCGCGTGGAGATTGAACGAGAAGATCCGTCAATTCCAGCAAAGTTTCCATCTGCGCTTATGACGTGATTGGATCTGATTCCGGCCCATTTGCCGTAGCTGGAAGCGAGGCTTTCGGCAGAGGTTGCGTTTGCTACCTTTGCTAAACCAGAAATTGCAGTAATCACTGCTGTGATTTTTCGCGCAGCTGGCGTTTGATTCTGGAAAGAATCCCCAGCATTCCCCGCAGCCGCAGCAGTGACACAGCCGAGGACAGCGACAACTTGAATGGAAAATCTTGATCGAACTCAAGAGCTTCTGAAACTGGAAGTCCGTCAATCACACTGAAAAGCAAACTTGCAAAACCTCTTGTAGTGGGGGATTCAGGAGGTGCGCTGAAAAACAGCCTGGTCAGTCCATCCTCATCAATCTCGACAAACAAGAAGATTGGCGACTGACATTCCTCAACTCTTTCAAGCAGCTCTGGATGTTCAGCGTACCTAGGCGGGAGCTCCGGTAGCGCGTCGGAGAACTCAAGCAGAAGATCTAAACGCTCCGAGTCCCGCAGGATCTCAAAGTCTTTGATTAGCTGTTCAGCTGTTTCCAGTGTCGCCATTTAGGCCAGCTGAGGAATGGGACCAGGTTCAGAGCCAAGTGCAATAGGCGCCTTCACCAAAGAGCCCCACTCACTCCAAGAGCCGTCATAATTGCGCACCTTGTCGATTCCTAGCAGATACTTCAGCACGAACCAAGTGTGCGAGGAGCGTTCGCCAATTCGGCAATAAGCAATCACGTCCGAGTGCCCAGCTAAAGACGCACCATCTAAGTAAACCGCCTCCAAGCCGGAGCGATCTTTGAAACTTTGGTCTTCGTTGCAAGCCTTTGACCACGGCACTGATGCAGCTGTTGGGATGTGTCCTGCTCTAGTTGCACCTTCGTCGGCGTATCCGGGGGCTGTTAGACGCTCTCCGGCGTATTCCTCGGGGGAACGCACGTCAATCATTGGCTTACCAAAGTGAGTAAAGATGTCATCGCGGAAGGCTCGAAGAGTCGAGTCGTTTCGTTCAACCACTGGATAGTTTGAAGCTTGAACTGACGGAGCATCCTTTGTTAGTTCTCTGCCTTCGCTAGTCCACTTGTCGCGGCCGCCATCCAAAAGTCGAACATCTTCGTGCCCGAACAATTTGAATACCCAGAGTGCATAAGCTGCCCACCAGTTGCTCTTGTCGCCATAGAGAACAATTGTGTCTTCGCGCTTGATGCCAAGCCTCGACATCACTGCTGAGAATCCCTCACCGTCGATGTAGTCGCGGGTTTCCTTATCGTTTAGATCTGTATGCCAGTCAATCTTGCGCGCAGTAGGGATGTGACCTGTTTGATAAAGCAGAACGTCTTCGTCAGATTCAAGAACAACTAGACCTTCTGAGCCGAGGTTGTTGGATAGCCATTCGGTGCTTACAAGAGCACGAGGATTGGCATACTCTGCAAATTTTGCACTGTTGTCGATGTCGATAGGCAAAGTTATCTCCTTGTAGACTGATGGCTTGTTCGGGTCCACACTAGGCGGTGTAATTGTCAACCAATTCAGGGGCTATTCGTTCCCTGGTTGAAATTCAACCTAATCCCAGCTTGGGAGAGGTGCTCAGTCAACTGGTACCTCCTAGAGAGTTTACCAAAGCTCGGTTCGATAACTACCTTCCGGACGAATCCTTTCCCTCTCAGGCTGCGGCAGTGGCTTCCGCAAAGGAATTTGTCAAACCATCCGCGCTAAAGGGACTGTTCTCGAGGTCAAAGGTTGTGCCAAACGCGGGAATCTACCTAGATGGTGGTTTTGGCGTTGGAAAGACGCATCTCTTGGCTGCCATTTGGCACGAGTACAAAGGCCCGAAAGCATTTGGAAGCTTTCTCGCTTATACGAGCTTGATTGGACTTCTGGGGTTTGCAGATGCTCTCAAACAGCTTTCCAACTATGAGCTTTTGTGTATAGATGAGTTTGAACTGGATGATCCGGGCGACACCATGCTTATGTCCAGATTGCTTAGTGAGCTAGGTGCCAAGGGAATCAGATTTGCCGCTACTTCAAACACTCCTCCTAATGCTTTGGGTCAGGGTCGTTTCGCTGCCAAGGATTTTGCTAGAGAGATTTCAGCAATGTCAGATCGCTTCGAAATAGTTAGCGTCGACGGTGAAGACTATCGCCATCGTCCGATCGATGGGCACACCGAGGCGTTATCCGCTTCCGATTACAAGACTCAAATTGACTTCAAGGTTTCAAGCGGTCTGACCGTGGCCGTTGATGACTTCGATCAACTCCTAAGCCACTTGGCAAAAGTTCATCCTTCAAAGTTCTTGAAGCTCATTGACGGAGTAGATTCCCTTGTTCTAACAGACGCGCATGTTCTTACCGACCAGTCCGCCGCCCTGCGGCTGGTGTCCTTTGTGGACAGGCTTTATGAATCTCAAGTGAGTTTAGGTTCGACAGGCATTGGTCTCACCGAAGTGTTTTCTCCTGAGTATCTATCTGGGGGATACAAGAAGAAGTACCTAAGGGCTATTTCGAGGATCGGCTCTTTGACTTCTTCGTTTTAGTAGCAGCTTTTTGGTTTTTCTGGTGCCATCGAGCTCTTAGCCAAAGCAATCCGCCACCGGCACCCATAGAGACAAACGATCCGAGCAAAACTCCAAGTACTGCTTGAGCGTAGAGATCTTTATCGTCGTAGAACGCTAGTCGACCAATCAAAAGTGAAACCGTAAATCCAACTCCCGCCAGAAAACCAATCGGGACAAAATCGTAAAGGTTGAGAGGAAGTCGATCCTTCGGTTTCAGAAGCAAGTTTGCGAGCACTGCTGCGATTGATATCCCAACCACTTTTCCAACAGCTAAGCCAAAGAAGATTCCGCTGAAGATCGGACTCGCTTGCCCCGCCGTGTCAGGAATAACTACAGCGACCGCAGTAAATGCGAATAGTGGAAGAATCACAAAGTTCGTCGGCGATTGAATCTTGGCCAGCACACCATGAGCCCTGGCTGCGGGAATCAAGATTCCTAGTAGCACCCCAGCTACAGTCGCGTGGACCCCGGATTGGTAGACGGTATACCAGAGTGCAATGCCAAATGTGAGCCTGATCAACCATTTGTTCTTGTTTCTCTTCACTTCTGCGAACCGGAAGACAAAAGCTATTGCGGCAGAAGCAAAGAGCCAAGTTGGCTGAACGTCACTGGTGTAGAAAACTGCGATGATAGAAATTGCAATCAAGTCATCAAAGATCGCCAATGCAAGAAGGAAAATCCTTGCTTCTTTGGGCATCCCTCGACCGAAAATTGCAACAAGACCCAGAACGAAGGCTATGTCTGTCGCGGCCGGTATTGGCCAACCCACTAGAGCCTCCGTTCCCCAGTTCAGGTAGGCGTAAATGCCAGAGGGCACCAACACTCCGGATAGCGCCGCAATCACAGGAACAAGCGCGCGCTTGGGGGATGAAAGAGTCCCAAGCGTGAGCTCGTACTTTAGCTCTAGACCTGCAACGAAGAAAAAGATGGCAAGAAAGAAGTCGGAAACTACTTTTCCTGCAGAGATGTTTATGTTTATGAAATCCAGATTGAGTTTGAAGGCCAAAAAGTCCAAAAACGGGGCCCCAAAGGGTGAGTTGGCAAGCAGCAGACCCAACATGGCCGCCAGCATCATCACGACAGCGGCATTTCTTTCTGCTTTCATGCTCCCAAATTACCTCAGTTTTGAAACAAAGATTTCACCTTCACAGCATGTATGAAACAAGTTGGAAACATGCGCATGGCTTGGATGAAACACGAGTGAGCCATGGTTAGCCCATGCACCAAAGCGGTGCACTTTCAGATTAGAAAGGAGTTATCGAATGGAACAAGGAAATACTGCGTTCGTACTCTTCTCCGCCGCTCTTGTCTTGCTAATGACACCCGGTTTGGCTTTTTTCTACGGAGGCCTGGTCAAGGCTAAATCAGTGGTGAGCATGATGATGCTTTCTTTTGGCTCGCTGGGTCTGGTTGCAGTGCTTTGGGTGCTATACGGTTATGCGATTACATTCGCCGACGTAGGCGACGTTGGATGGATCGGCATTCCTCATATCATCGGTATTGACACTGCCGCTCTAGGACTGAGTGCTCAAGTTGCCGATGCGGCCGCTCCTGCCGGAAGTATTCCGGAGTTAGCTTTTGTTGCCTTCCAGGCAACTTTTGCAATCATCACGGTTGCACTTATCTCAGGTGCAATTGCAGACCGTGCCAAGTTCGGGGCCTGGATGGTCTTTGCTGGTCTTTGGGCGACCTTGGTTTATTTCCCAGTAGCAGGATGGGTATTCAATTTCACCCCGGAAGATGATGGTGGTTGGATAGTCGACAAGCTTGGTGCTATTGATTTTGCTGGAGGAACAGCAGTTCACATCAATGCCGGTGCAGCAGCTCTAGCACTTGCAATTGTGCTTGGAAAGCGTTTTGGGTTCTCCAAGGGGATCATGCAACCACACAACGTTCCACTAACTCTAATTGGCGCATCTCTACTGTGGTTCGGCTGGTTTGGATTCAATGCTGGAAGCCAGCTTGCTGCTGATGGGGTAGCAGCGCTTGCTGTTGTCAACACAATCGCCGCTCCAGCAGCCGCCATGCTGGGTTGGATAACGGTTGAGAAGATTCGCCACGGAAAAGGAACTTCCATTGGTGCGGCCTCTGGGGTAATCGCCGGTTTGGTTGCTATCACCCCAGCTGTCGCTTCAGTGGAACCGGTTTGGGCAATCGTTCTCGGACTGATTTCTGGAGTCGTCTGCGCGTTAGCTATCGATCTAAAGTTCAGCCTCGGCTTCGATGACTCTCTAGATGTTGTTGGTATCCATCTTGTTGGTGGAATCATCGGAACGCTGGCAATTGGGTTCTTTGGAACTGGCGTCGGCGCGCTCTTTGGTTTTGGATTCGATCAGCTCTGGGCTCAGGCAGTGGGCGCTGTTGTCGTTCTTGTTTACAGCTTCGTTATGGCTTTGGCAATTGGATACGCGATTGAAAAAACCATGGGCTTTAGGGTCAAAGCAGAAGACGAAATTGCTGGAATCGACACCGTAGTCCACGGTGAAGAGGCTTACGCCTTTGCTCGCGGCAAAGACTAGTTAGCTCTTACCCAAAGCGGGGGCCTGATCGGCTCCCGCTTTGGCGTTTAGTGCCTGGGCACGCCCCTGGTGGATGTGGCAGGGCATCGCGATTTGGGTTAGAGTAGCCAAGCAACCTAGGTTGTAAGCGGATGTGGCTCAGTGGTAGAGCATCACCTTGCCAAGGTGAGGGTCGCGAGTTCGAATCTCGTCATCCGCTCGCAGTGGTGAAAACCCACGCATCGGTGGAGTGGCCGAGAGGCTAGGCAGCGGCCTGCAAAGCCGTCTACACGGGTTCGAATCCCGTCTTCACCTCGAATTACCCGGGCGATTGGCGCAGTGGTAGCGCGCTTCCCTGACACGGAAGAGGTCACTGGTTCGAACCCAGTATCGCCCACTGAAACACCCGGCCAGAGAACTGATTTGAGGAAAGTACTTGCCACAGCGAAGTAGCTATGACCTCGTTCTAATCGGTGGCGGAATCATGAGCGCCACCCTCGCTGTCATTCTCAAGCACCTAAATCCGGAGCTCAAGCTATTGGTACTTGAACGCCTGTCGGCAATCGCTGAAGAGTCATCCAACGCGTGGAACAACGCAGGCACAGGGCACGCGGCGTTATGTGAGCTGAACTATATGCCAGATAGTTCGGATGGAAGCCTTCCGTCCGCGACAAAGGCGATCGCGATCAATCAGCAGTTCCAAGAATCAAGAGAATTCTGGGCAAGCCTCGTTGAGTCCGGTGTCATGAAATCCCCAGAGACATTTATTCACTCGATTCCCCACATGACTTTTGTGCGAGGCGCTAAGGACGTCGATTATCTGAAGCGTCGCTTTGCGGCTTTGAAGGATCAGCCGTTGTTTGCCGGCATGGAGTTCTCAGACGATCCAGAGCAGATCGCAAAATGGGTTCCATTAATGCTCGAAGGACGAGCCAAAGAAACGATTGCGGCTACCAAGATTGAGCAGGGCACTGATGTCGATTATGGAGCTGTCACAAGACAGCTGTTTGATTGGCTTTCTAAATCGGGTGTAGAGGTTCTAACGTCGCATGAAGTTTCTTCTGTCAAAAGACGAAATGGTCAGTGGAGTATCCGAGGTAAAGGTGGAAGCTCAAAGTTTTCAGTAGAAGCCCCAAAAGTTTTTGTTGGTGCTGGCGGCTGGGCATTGAAACTTCTTCAGAACTCAGGCATCAAGGAAGTTTCAGGATATGGGACATTCCCTGTTAGTGGGCACTTTCTGAAAACGGAAAATCCAGAGCTAGTAGCCAAACACCAAGCTAAGGTCTACTCTCAGGCTGCAGTGGGCGCACCTCCAATGTCCGTTCCACATTTGGATACTCGAGTTATAGATGGAAAGTCCTCTCTGCTGTTCGGCCCATTTGCGGGACTGAATCTGAAGTTTTTGAAGAATGGTTCGATTTTGGATCTTCCTTTGTCGCTACGGTTTGCAAATCTGTTTCCCTACCTGTCAGTCGCGCTGAAGAACTTTTCTCTAGTTGTCTATCTAGTGAAAGAGATTCTCAAATCTCCTAAGCAGAAAATTTCAAGCCTTAGAGAGTTCGTTCCAACAGCAGACGCCAAAGATTGGCAGCTGTACGAAGCAGGACAAAGGGCCCAGGTAATCAAGCCTTCGGGACTGGGTGGATCCCTGCAGTTTGGAACTGAAGTAATTAGTTCATCCGATGGCTCAATAGCGGGACTACTTGGAGCATCACCTGGAGCATCAGTAGCTGTAAGGGTAATGCTTGATGTTGCTAAGAGGATTTATCCAACAGATTTTGCTTCATGGCAACCAGCCATAAACAAGCTTGTTCCGAGTTTTGGAATTGAATTGAATTCTGATGCGAAGCTTGCCGCAGCTTCACTTGCTAGAACTGCAAAATCACTGAAGCTTAAGTCTTAGCCGACAGCTACTCCCAAGACGGCGCCGATTGCGTAGGCGATACCCATTGTTAGCAATGACACAACCACGTTTCTAACAACGGCTCGCATCGGCTTGGCCCGTCCGATTTTGGCCCCGAAGTATCCGGTAAGTGCGAGAGCGATAACAACCGAGCCAACGGTTGCCACCTCGCGATAGTCGATCCAAGGTCCAGCGATGGCAACAATTGGAAGTGATGAACCAAGGGCAAATGCGATAAATGATGCGACGGCAGCGGCTTTAGGCGAGACGTGCTCGTCAGATGAAATTCCAAGTTCAGCCTCTGCGTGAGCGCGTACTGGATCCTTTGCGGAGAGCTCTTGAGCAATCTTTATCGAAAGTTCTTCCGAGATACCGCGGTTGCGATAGTAATCCGCGAGTTCAGTAAGTTCCCCTGCTGGGTTTTCTTTCAGCTCTTTACGTTCTTTAGCCAGGGCGGCAATTTCGCTATCGCGCTGAGCGCTAACTGATGCATACTCCCCACCCGCCATTGAGATTGACCCTGCAACTAGAGCGGCAACTCCAGCGATGAGAATTGGGCCGCTTTCAACCGTCGCACCGGCAACGCCCATAACAATCCCAGCAGTAGAAACAATGCCGTCGTTGGCACCGAGGACGCCAGCCCGAAGCCAGTTAAGTCTTCTGGCTAATGCTTTGCGCTCTTCGGCGCGAGTGTCTAATGAGGCAGTCATGATCTGTTCCTTGGAGGTCGGATAACAGGCTATACGCTACCAAGTCCTTTCTCGGGAGCTGGTTAGGATAGTAAAGCCTTGACCGATAGGAACAATTTGCCTGAGACCATCGAGCTGACCCTTGACGGTGTGCCAACAGCTGTTGCTGCTGGCTCAACTGGTTTTGAGGTGTTCCAGGACAAGAAAGTTGTCGCTCAGCGTGTAAACGGTGAACTTAGAGACTTAGCGCACCTTTTGTCCAACGGGGACAAGGTCGAGGCAGTTCTTATTGATTCACCGGATGGCTTGAGTATTCTGCGCCACAGTACAGCCCACGTTCTGGCGCAGGCCGTTCAGAAGATTAATCCTGATGCTCGTTTGGGAATCGGCCCTCCAATTACCGATGGTTTCTATTACGACTTTGATGTGGCTGAGCCGTTTACTCCTGAGTCATTGAAGGCTCTCGAGAAAGAGATGGAACGAATCATTCGTTCCGGACAGCGTTTTGTCAGAAGAGTCGTCTCCGACTCAGAAGCCGCGAATGAACTATCGAATGAGCCGAACAAACTGGAACTGATCTCATTAAAGTCTTCTGAGAATCTGGCCGAAGGAGCAGCTGAGGTGGGTTCCGGTGAGCTAACAATTTACGACAACGTCGACCCTCAGTCCGGAGAAGTGATTTGGAAGGATCTTTGCCGAGGCCCGCATCTACCCAACACTCGGATGATCGGAAACGGCTTCTCACTGACAAGACTTGCCGCGGCTTACTGGAGAGGTAATGAGGCAAATAAACAGCTTCAACGAGTCTACGGAACCGCTTGGCCATCTAAGGAAGAACTCAAGGCGCACCTGGAAAGACTCGAAGAAGCGGCCAAGCGCGATCACCGACGTCTTGGTGCCGAGCTAGATTTATTCTCTTTCCCAGAAGAGATCGGTTCTGGTCTTGCAGTGTTTCACCCCAAGGGCGGAATCATTCGCAAGACGATGGAAGATTACTCAAGAGCCCAGCACGAAAAAGCGGGCTATGAGTTTGTCTATAGTCCACACATAACCAAGTCAAATCTTTTTGAGACCTCAGGGCATTTAGCTTGGTACTCCGAAGGCATGTTCCCTCCGATGAAACTCGATGAAGAAGTCGATTCCGATGGAGTGGTTCGAAAAGTGGGCCAGGACTACTACCTAAAGCCGATGAACTGCCCGTTCCATATCTTGATTTACAAATCACAGGCACGCTCGTACCGAGACTTGCCGCTCCGGATGTTTGAGTTTGGATCGGTCTACAGGTATGAGAAGTCCGGTGTCGTGCACGGTCTTACGCGCGTGCGCGGAATGACTCAAGACGATGCCCACTTGTTCGTCACTCAAGAGGACATGGAGTCCGAACTAACTTCAGTACTGAACTTCGTGCTAGACCTTTTACGCGACTACGGTTTGACCGATTTCTACCTTGAGCTTTCAACCAGAGATCCAGAGAATGAAAAATTTGTTGGATCAGATGCAATTTGGGACGCAGCTACCGCGACTCTCGAGAAAGTCGCAACCGATTCAGGTCTGCAGTTAGTTCCTGACCCAGGAGGCGCTGCTTTTTACGGCCCAAAGATTTCCGTGCAAGCCAGAGACGCAATTGGCAGAACTTGGCAGATGTCGACCATCCAGCTTGATTTCAACCTGCCGGAGCGCTTCGACATCGAGTACGCAGCCAGTGACGGAACAAAGAAGCGCCCAGTAATGATTCACCGTGCATTATTTGGTTCTATCGAACGATTCTTTGCCGTTTTAACTGAACACTACGCGGGACACTTTCCTCCTTGGCTTGCTCCAGTGCAAGTCGTAGGTATTCCAGTTGCTGATGAGTTTGCCCCATATCTTTCTGAGGTGATTGCTCAATTGAAGGCTCGGGGAGTGCGGGCAACTATTGACCTGAGCGATGACCGAATGCAAAAGAAGATTCGTAACCACACCAAAGACAAGGTTCCCTTTCAGTTGATAGCTGGAGGAGATGACCGCGACGGTGGATCTGTTAGTTTCCGATACCGCGACGGAAGTCAAGTCAATGGAGTCTTGGTCGCAGATGCAATCGAGCAAATTGTTTCGGCGATAGCGAATAAGGAGCAGGTCTAGTTGGACAATCCGGAGTTCTTGCCAGGCGTTCCAGATAACTTCCAGCGCCTTTGGACTCCGCATCGTCTTGTCTACATTCAAAACGGCCAGCAGCCTCCGGCTGATGAGTGCCCATTTTGCCTAGCCCCAAATGGCAGTGATGAGGATGGACTCATTGTGTATAGAGGTACAACTTGTTTCGTGCTTTTGAATCTCTTTCCGTACAACTCCGGCCACTTGCTCGTCTGCACTTATCGGCATGTTCCGGACTATGACCAGACCACCGACGTGGAAGCAGCGGAAATGGCAGCTTTGACCAAAAGGGCCATGGAAGTACTTCGTAAAGTAGCCCAAGCGCAAGGTTTCAACATAGGTATGAATCAAGGAGTAATAGCGGGCGCAGGGATTGCGGAGCATCTGCACCAGCACATAGTTCCGCGTTGGGAGAACGATTCAAACTTCTTCCCAATCATTGCCAAAACTAAGGCTATGCCGAGACTTCTAGGTGAGATAAGGGCTGAGATACAGGCTGCCTGGGATTAGCCGGTTAGATAGCCCCTAAATTCACGGGTTAGGATAATCACCATGAACCCCTCGAAGAACGAATCAACCCCCCTTGTAAAGCGCGGCCTGGCCGAGATGCTCAAAGGCGGCGTGATCATGGACGTTGTCAATGTTGAGCAAGCCAAGATTGCCGAAGATTCCGGTGCCGTAGCGGTAATGGCACTTGAAAGAGTTCCGGCGGACATTCGCGCGCAGGGTGGCGTTGCGAGAATGAGCGACCCAGACATGATCGACGAGATCATGAAAGCGGTATCTATTCCGGTTATGGCAAAAGCTCGTATCGGACACTTCGTCGAGGCCCAGGTTCTTCAGAGTCTGAAAGTTGACTACATCGATGAGTCAGAGGTTCTTTCTCCTGCTGACTACATCAATCACATCGATAAGTGGAAGTTCGACATTCCTTTTGTTTGTGGAGCGACCAATCTAGGCGAAGCACTTCGTCGAATCACTGAGGGCGCCGCCATGATTAGGTCAAAGGGTGAAGCGGGTACAGGAGACGTTTCCGAGGCAACAAAGCACATTAGAACCATTCTCGGTGAGATCAACGCTTTGTCTGCAAAGACAGAAGACGAACTTTACGTGGCCGCAAAAGAGCTTCAAGCTCCGTATGACTTGGTCCGCGAAGTTGCCAGAACAAAGAAACTACCAGTAGTTCTGTTCGTTGCTGGTGGAGTAGCTACTCCAGCAGATGCTGCGATGATGATGCAGCTTGGAGCAGATGGTGTATTCGTGGGCTCTGGAATCTTCAAGTCCGGGGATCCAGTAAGGCGAGCAGCTGCCATCGTCAAGGCAGTTGCAGCTTTCAACGACGCAAGTGTTGTGGCGGACTCGTCCAGGGGATTGGGTGAGGCCATGGTTGGAATCAACGTCAAGGACCTTCCAGCACCTCATCGTCTTTCGGAGCGCGGCTGGTAAGTGCGCGTCGGCGTATTCGCTTTACAAGGTGATGTCCGCGAGCATCTCCATGCTCTAACATCTCTCAATGTTGAAGCCATTGAAGTGCGCAGCGAGCAACAGCTTGCAAGTGTTGATGGCTTGATTCTTCCTGGAGGAGAATCAACAACAATTTCGAAGTTGATAGACATTTTTGAACTTCGTACCCCCTTGCTCGCTGCCATAAACAAAGGGCTTCCGATCTATGGAACTTGTGCCGGCATGATCATGCTGGCAAATGAGGTTCTCGACGCCGCATCTGGGCAGCAGAGCCTCCGAGCTATGGACATTTCCGTTCGTCGAAATGCTTTTGGTTCGCAACTTGATTCCTTCGAAGCAGAGCTTGAATTTGCAGGTTCGACCGTTAGGGCAGCCTTTATCAGGGCGCCCATTGTTGAAAGAGTTGGCGAAGGCGTCGAGGTTCTCTCCAAGCTTCCAAGTGGTGCAGTGGTAGCAGTGCGCGAAGGAAGCTTGTTGGCAACATCGTTTCATCCCGAACTAACAGGGGATACCAGAGTGCACGAGTACTTCCTGGACATGATTTCAGAAAGCCTTTAGGTTCTCGCCTAGAATTCATAGCGACGTCAATCAAGGAGAACTATGTCTGGTCATTCCAAGTGGGCCACTACCAAGCACAAAAAGGCGATCATCGACTCTCGTCGCGCGAAGTTGTTTGCAAAGCTAATCAAGAACATCGAAGTAGCTGCTCGTATTGGCGGACCAGACCCTGAAGGAAATCCAACTCTTTACGATGCTATCCAGAAAGGTCGCAAGAGCTCTCTTCCTAACGACAACATTGAACGCGCAATCAAGCGCGGATCAGGCCAGGATGCAGACGCTGTTGAATATCAGACGATTTTTTACGAAGGCTACGGACCAAATGGCATCGCTCTTCTGATCGAGTGCCTAACCGACAACAAGAATCGTGCAGCTGCTGATGTGCGATTGGCCATCACCCGAAATGGTGGAACCATGGCGGATCCGGGAAGCGTGTCCTACTTGTTCAGCCGAAAGGGCGTCATAACTATTGAAAAAGGCGACGGTGTCACCGAGGACCGCGTACTCGAAGTTGGTTTAGATGCAGGCATTGAAGACGTTGAAGTTAGAGACACGAGTTTTATTGTGACCACCGACCCGTCAGCGATGGTTGCTGTCCGCACTGCTCTTCAGTCCTCTGGTCTTGACTATGAAAGCGCTGACGTGGAATTCGTACCAGCAGCAAGCCTGCCAGTTGACGTCGAAACGGCTCGTACCGTGTTTAAACTCATCGACGCACTAGAAGACTCCGATGAAGTTCAGAGCGTTTATGCAAATTTTGATATCAGCCCCGAAGTTCTAGCCGAGCTCGAGGCTTAGTTTTGACAAAGATTCTGGGCATCGATCCAGGTCTAACTCGTTGCGGCGTAGGCGTCATTGAGCTTTCTAAAGGGCGTAAGGTTTCGCTTGTTGATGTGCGAGTACTAGTTTCGCCGAAGAGTGAAGAGCTTGATGCACGGATTGGCTCAATCGGCAGGGAATTGGATTCTTTATTCAAAAAGCATCGTCCAGATGTGGTCGCAATTGAGCGAGTGTTTTCGCAGCAAAATTTGTCTTCAGTTATGGGAACAGCACAAATTTCTGGCGTAGCTATCTACCTTGCAAACAAATACTCAATCCCAATCGCAATGCATACACCAACCGAAGTAAAGGCAGCAGTCACTGGGTCTGGACGTGCGGGTAAAGCACAGGTGGGTCAGATGGTTGCTCAGCTTCTTGGACTCAAGGAGATACCGAAGCCCGCTGATGCGGCCGACGCTTTAGCCATCGCGATCTGTCAGGGCTTCCGTGGAGTCAATACCTCGACTAGCTACACCAAAGCACAACTCAAATGGAGCGAAGCTGCGAAATCAGCAAGTACAAAAAGCAAACGCTAAGTAGGCTAATGGCGTGATTGCCTCGCTGAACGGTAAAGCCCTATCTTGCTCGAATGGGCAAGTCGTTGTTGACGTGCAAGGTGTTGGCTACCTAGTTCACTGTACTTCAGCCATTACTTCGATGGTTTCTGAAGGGGATCAGGTCCGATTTCACACCAGTCTTGTGGTCCGCGAAGATTCATTCACTTTGTTTGGTTTTCTCAATAAGTCGGAGTTAGAGGTCTTTGAGCTGCTGAGGAGTGTCAACGGAGTTGGCCCTAAGTCGGCCCTTTCAATTTTGAACCAGATGACTGTTGACCAGATAGCTCAGGCCGTCGAACAAGAGACAGACGCAGCATTCAAAGCAGTGCCTGGAGTCGGAGCGAAAACGGCAAAACTGATCACCCTAACGTTATCCGGGAAGATGTCGTCACCGTCCTCGAAGAGTGTCTCGTCAACCCAGGTTGAGAGTGCCATTACCGCACTTGTTGGTCTTGGGTGGAGCGAACGTCAAGCTAGAGAAACCATCCACGAAGTTGGGGAATCAGGCATGAGCGACAAGGATCTTCTGAAGGCTGCTCTGAAAACACTCTCAAAGGCTCGCAAGGGATGAGCGAGCTTCTCGATGGTGCAGCAAGCGAGAACGATCTCGCTTTTGAAAGTGCACTTCGGCCAACAAGCCTTTCTGAGTTCATCGGTCAATCTAAGGTCAAGCAACAGTTAGATCTTCTGCTAAAGGCAGCAGCGCTTCAGAAACGATCACCTGATCACATTCTTTTGGCAGGACCACCCGGGTTAGGCAAAACAACCCTTGCGATGATTGTTTCCAATGAAATCGGCTCGGGGTTGAGGATGACCAGCGGCCCGACAATTCAGCACGCGGGTGATCTTGCTGCGGTGCTATCGTCCCTTAGCGCAGGAGAAGTTTTGTTTATTGATGAGATTCACCGCATGGCAAGGCCTGCAGAGGAATTGCTCTACATGGCCATGGAAGATTTTCGAGTGGATGTAATGGTTGGCAAGGGCCCAGGTGCCAGTTCGATCTCCTTAGAGCTAGAGCCATTCACATTAGTTGGCGCAACAACCAGGTCCGGAATGCTTCCGAACCCTCTTCGAGACCGATTTGGTTACACGGCAAACCTTGAGTTCTATATCTCTGATGAATTGCGTCTGGTTCTGGAAAGAGCTGCAGCCAAACTTGAAATGCAGGCCGACCCCGAAGCTATCTCCTTGATTGCTTCTCGTTCTCGAGGCACTCCGAGAATTGCCAACCGCTTACTCCGAAGAGTGCGAGACTTCGCACTAGTTCAGGCAAGCCAATCAATCAGTAAGCAGATTGCGGCAGAGGCATTAGATCTTTATGAGGTTGACTCTCTGGGGCTAGACCGCCTGGATAAGCAGGTTCTGCTGACCTTGATTCAGAAGTTTGAAGGACGCCCAGTGGGGCTTTCTACCCTGGCAATAGCACTAGGGGAGGAACCAGACACAATTGAGTCAGTGGTTGAGCCATTCTTGCTGCGAGAGGGCCTTATTGAGCGCACTCCCAAGGGGAGGCAGGCTACAGGCCTTGCCAAACGGCACCTTGGCCTGCCGTTATAATTCATTAGAGCGTAAAAGCGACAATTGGCTTTCTTGCAAACCCACTAGATAGGTACTTTTTTCATGGACGACAGTCTTTTTTTGTTTCTTGCCTTAGCTTTTCTGGGCGCAATGTTGTTCTACTCAAGTCGCAAGCGCAAGAAGGCAGCAGAAACTCTTCAGACACAGGTTGTGAAGGGCGCATACGTAATGCTCACCAGCGGCATTTTCGGAAAAATTACGGCTGTCCTCGACAACCGTGTAGAACTTGAAACCTCCCCAGGAAACAAGCTTTTGGTCGCTATGGGTGCAATTAGAAGCATCGAAGAAGAGCCGAAAACTTCTAAACCTGAAAGTAAGTCGACAGCAAAGACCGCGACCAAGCCAAAGACCTCAGCGTCCAGCAAGGCTCCGGCAAAGTCTCCAGCTAAGAAGAAGTAAGGCCCAAAACATTGTCTGCTTCAAACACAGTTAAGTCTGCGCGTAAATCACTTTCATGGCTTCTCGCCTTGCTAGTTGGGCTAACAGGACTAATTGCCGTTGGCTCGCTATCTGACGAGAACGCGAGCTTTACACCAAAGCTTGCTCTTGATCTCCAGGGTGGTACCCAGGTCATTCTTTCCCCGCTTCTACTCGACGGCGCGGCAGTAACTCCTGAGCAGCTGGACCAAGCTGTCTCCATCATTCGTCAGCGCGTTGACGCCAGTGGAGTAAGCGAATCTCAGGTCATCACCCAGGGTGACAGAAACATCATTGTTTCCATCCCTGGTGTCCCTGATGAAAACACTTTGGCTTTGATCAAGGCTTCAGCAAAACTTGAATTCAGAGCGGTTCTTGTAACCAGCGTTGGCGCACCGTCGTCAAGTATTGACGGGGGCGAAGTCACCGGAGATGGTCAACGAACCGAACCAGAAGCTTCGGCTGAAGAGCAAGCGACAGAAGAGTCAGCGCCGAATGTTCCAAACGCAGCTCCAACCGATCCAAGTGACTTGAACTGGGTAACGCCTGAATTGCAGGAACAGTTCGATGCGCTTGATTGCGCCTCTGCTTTCCGTGAACCAGGTCAGGTGGATGACCCAACCGTTCCACTTATCACTTGTGATGTGACCGGTACTCAAAAGTTCATCCTTGGTCCGGTAGAAGTTGAAGGCGCAAACATCTCCGACGCTTCAAATGGAACCGTGCAGAGTTCAACAGGTGCCTCTACAAACACTTGGGCTGTCAACCTTGATTTCGATGCTGCTGGAACACAGGCGTTTGCCGATGTGACTCAGAGGCTTTTCCCGTTGACGACGCCAAGAAATCAGTTCGCTATTACTCTTGATGGCTTCGTCATAACCGCGCCCGCTACCCAAGCAGTTATTACGGGTGGATCTGCACAGATCACTGGAAACTTTGATCGCGATTCCTCAAAGGTTCTTGCGGATCAGCTGAAGTATGGATCTTTGCCTATTGGTTTTGAAGTTGAGAGCCAGGAGAACATCTCAGCATCCCTAGGTTCCGAGCAGCTACAGAACGGTGTGTTGGCGGCACTTATTGGATTAGTTCTGGTGCTGGCGTATTCCGTATTCCAGTATCGAGGATTGGCCGTGATTACTCTCGGATCGCTAATCGTTGCTGGAATCTTGGTTTACCTCATCATCGCAGTGTTGTCATGGCGCCAGGGATACAGACTCTCTCTTGCAGGTGTCACAGGTTTGATCGTTTCTATTGGTGTGACGGTCGACTCTTTCATTGTGTTCTTCGAGCGAGTTCGAGACGAGATTAGAGAAGGTCGCTCTCTCGAGACTGCAGTGGAGAATGGTTGGAAGCGAGGCATCAGAACAATTCTCGCCTCTAACACCGTGAGCTTTACTGCAGCCATTAGCCTCTTCCTACTGACAGTTGGAAACGTAAGAGGTTTCGCATTTACACTGGGCCTCACGACGCTTGTGAATCTAGTTGTTGTGGCTCTATTCACCTACCCATTCCTTCGGATACTTGCTCGAACTAAGTTCTTCTCCTCAGGGCACGCCTGGTCTGGTTTTGACTCGAAGCACCTAAAGGCTTCGGGTTACGTAGGACGGGGTCAGTTTAGAAAGGCCGACTCACTAGCGGCTGGAAAAATTGAGAAAGCTTCTGGAGAAGCCGAGAGACGCCAAACAATTGCTGAGCGTAAAGCACAGGCAGCATTTGCTGAAGCAGAGAAGACAGGTGAGAAGTAATGTCAAAGCTCAAAGATCTAGGTAATGACCTCTACAGCGGAAAAGTATCCTTCGACTTCGTAGGCCGCCGTAAGCTCTGGTATCTGATTGCGATCCTTGTTGTTCTATTCTCTATCATGGCCCCTGTCCTAAAGGGTGGTTTCAACTTTGGAATCGAATTCCGCGGAGGAAGCGAGTTCCGAATTGATGGGGTTTCAAATCTCTCACAAGAACTAGCTCGTGACGCTGTTCAAAGTGTTGAACCTGGAATTGAACCTTTAGTGACAACTGTTGGTTTGGATTCAGTTCGCGTCCAAACTGAGCAGCTGGATGATGTCACTAGCGAGGAAGTGAGAATCGCTCTCGCTGGTGCTTATCAGGTTGAATCGTCAGCTGTGACTTCATCTTTTATTGGAGCTAACTGGGGAGCTGACGTAACCGAAAAGGCCATACTTGGGCTTGTTGTTTTCCTTCTGTTGGTGTCTTTGTTTATGGCCCTGTACTTCAGGACCATAAAAATGTCTATCGCGGCTCTTGTGGCCCTGGCTCACGACATGATCTTCACCCTCGGAATCTATGCTCTGTCTGGTTTTGAGATCACTCCGGCAGCGGTAATTGGTTTCCTTACTATCCTCGGCTACTCGCTGTACGACACCGTAGTTATTTTTGACAAGATCAGGGAAAACACTCTGGATGTTGAATTCTCAGAGACGACCACTTTTGCCTCGCAGGTAAACCTAGCTATCAACCAGACGATTGTTAGATCGGTTAACACAAGTGTTGTCTCGGCTCTACCTATTGCTTCAATTCTTCTTATCGGAGCCGTAGTTTTGGGAACTGGAACCCTCAGGGACATCTCGCTCGCACTCTTTGTTGGGGTTATCGTTGGAACTTACTCCTCGGTGTTTCTTGCTGGTCCGCTCTACGCGCACCTTCGAGAGAAGGACGCGAAGTTCACCTCTGCCAAGACTCCAGTTCAGTCTTAACTTTCCGAGCTGCCTCCCAGTAGGCTGGCTTCATAGCCGTCGAGAGGGAGGGAAAAAGTGACAGACACCACCTCAAACTCTCTGCGATCAAGGCTCCCTCGAATCTTCGCCAAGCCTGGCGCCTATAATTCAGAACTTCAGAGTGTCATTCGTGCCGTGAAGGCAAATCATCCCAAGGCGGATGTTTCTGTCATTGAGAAATCGTTCATTGCGGCGGAAAAGGCCCACGCTACTCAGCTTCGTAAGTCCGGCGAGCCATACATTACTCACCCTTTGGCGGTAGCCCAGATCCTTGCTGATCTTGGCATTGGCGCTACGGCAATAGCTGCGGCTCTATTGCACGACACCGTTGAAGACACTGACTACACCCTTGATTTAGTGCGTCGAGACTTTGGTGATGAAGTCGCAATGCTAGTTGATGGTGTGACCAAGCTTGACAAGCTTAAGTTCGGTGACAGCACTCAGGCAGAAACTGTTCGCAAAATGGTCGTTGCAATGTCCAGGGACATTCGCGTATTGGTGATCAAGCTAGCAGACCGACTCCACAACGCTAGAACTTGGAAGTTTGTGCCAGAAGAAAGCGCAAAGCGTAAAGCGCAAGAGACCCTTGAGATATACGCTCCGTTAGCTCACAGACTCGGAATCAGCACAATCAAGCTTGAGCTTGAGGATCTGTCTTTTGAGATTCTTTACCCGAAGGTTTATGAAGAAATCGTGAACCTCGTCACTCAGCGCACGCCAAAGCGCGAGGAGTACATCGATTCAGTGATTAGCTCCATCGAGGAAGATCTAAAGGATTCAAAGATCAAGGGTAAAGTAGCCGGTCGCCCGAAGCAGTACTACAGCATCTATCAAAAGATGGTTGTAAGGGGGAGGGAGTTTGACGACATATACGATCTTGTAGGAATTCGGGTCCTGGTTCCTACAGTTAGAGATTGCTACGCCATTCTTGGTTCAATTCACTCACGTTGGAATCCAGTTCCCGGGCGCTTCAAAGATTACATCGCTATGCCAAAGTTCAATCTTTACCAGTCTCTGCACACTACCGTTATTGGCCCATCCGGTCGTGCCGTAGAGATTCAGATTCGAACATCTGAAATGCATAATCGAGCAGAGTTCGGTGTTGCAGCTCACTGGAAGTACAAGGAACAAAGCGGAACATCTCAAACCACCACCGAAGACGACATGGTCTGGCTGAAACATCTTTCGGACTGGCAGGCCGAAACTCAGGACCCAGGGGAGTTCCTCGACGCTCTCCGCTTTGAGATTGGTGCGAAGGAAGTTTATGTCTTTACCCCAAAGGGCAAGGTAATCGGCCTTCCAACGGGAGCTACCCCAGTGGACTTTGCATACACGGTTCACACTGAGGTCGGGCACAGAACAATTGGTGCCAAAGTAAACGGAAGACTTGTCCCGTTGGAAAGCACACTTAACTCAGGTGATGTTGTTGAAGTTTTCACTTCAAAGTCTTTAGATGCAGCGCCCAGCAAAGACTGGCTGAATTTTGTCAAATCTCCACGTGCTCGTGCAAAAATCAAGCATCACTTTTCCCAGGAGCGTCGCGAAGACGCTATTGAGCAGGGTAAAGAAGCTCTAACCAAGGCGATGCGTAAGCAAAATCTGCCGCTGCAGCAGCTTATGTCAGCAGAATCTTTGTCAAAGATTGTGGCTGACCTTCGTCTGTCTGACGTGAGCTCCTTGTACGCAGCTATCGGCGAGGGTCAAGTTTCAGCGCAGTCCATAATCGAGAAGTTGACTCAACCAGTTGGCATCGAGGAAGACCACGATGTCGAGTTTGAACTTCCCCCCGCACCGAAATCCTTTAGGCATGTTGGAGGCAGTGACTCAGGGGTACTGGTAAAAGGCGATGCAGACGTAATGGTGAAGCTGGCTCGCTGCTGCACTCCCGTACCTGGCGATCAGATTATGGGTTTTGTCACCCGTGGAACCGGCGTCTCTGTACACCGCACCGACTGCAAAAACGTTGGTCAACTCCAGCTCGAACCAGAAAGAATTCTTGAAGTGTCTTGGGCTCCAACATCAAAGAGGCTTTTCCTAGTTCAGATTCAAGTTGAAGCACTCGATAGATCTGGTCTGCTGAGCGACGTGACGAGGGTGCTAAGCGAACATCACGTGAACATTCTTTCAGCGTCGGTTTCGACCAGAAACGATCGAGTTGCCTTGAGCAGGTTTGTTTTTGAAATGGGTGACCCGGGAACTCTTGAGCACCTGCTCAACGCAGTGAAACGAATTGAAGCCGTATACGACGTCTACCGAGTTTCTCAGTAGTTAGCTGGCGTTTTGCTTTACAACCTCTAGCCAGGACTTCCTGGCAGCTAGCGCTTCGGTTAGCTCTTGGGTTTTCTTTGAGTCATTAGCTGCGGTCGCGGCAGAAAGATCTGATTCGATGTTTGCGATCGACTGTTCGAGCTGAGTCAGGACTCCGTTGGTGCGTTCAATTGCCGCTGGGTCGGACTTTCTCCACTGCTCTTGCTCAAGATCCTTGAATCTCTTTTCGACCGCACGCATGCGGTCATCGGTCTCGCGAATCTTGTCACGAGGAACTTTGCCAGCCTTCTCATAGCGTTGCTGTATCGACTGCAACTGCTTCTTTGCTTCAGCTAAGTTCTTAGTCGGGTCCAGCTTCTCGGCTTCGACGATTAGACCAAGCTTGGCCTCGTAGTTTGCCGAGTACTCGACTTGCTCTTTGGCTACTGTCTCTTTCCGCAACGCGTAAATCGCATCGCCAGCGGCCTTGAATCGATCCCATAGCGCGTCATCCTGCTTGCCTTGGGATCTTCCGGAAAGCTTCCATTCGTCAAGAAGCTTCCGGTAGTCGTTTGCCGCATCGGAGCCCTTGGCAACTAAAGCCTCGGCTTTTGCGACAAGTTCGGACTTCTTGGCGCGGGCATTTTTTGTGGTAGCAGTAAGTTCAGCAAAGAAAGCTCGCTTGTTAGCCTCGAACTTGGTTCGAGCCTGAGAGAAGACTTTCCAGATCGCGTCGGCTTCCTTTCGCGGAACCTTTGGTCCTGATTTTTGTGAGGCCTGCCAGGCCTCAAACAGCTCTGTCATCTCCTTCGAGGCGATCTTCCATTGAGTCTTCTTTGGATCTTTATCCGCAAGAGCAGCGGCCTTCGTCGCTATCTCGGAGCGAGCTTTCAGGGTGGCAGCGATTGCTTGAGTAGTTGCCTCCGATTTCTCTGCGCGTATTTTCTCAATGTTTGGCGTCACTGCAGCCACACGATTACGCAATTCCTGAATGTTTCCGACCGCAGATGGTTCAGCCAGTTCCTTGGTCAGCTTTTCAGCTGCAGTTGCGATACTGGCTGGATCTGCATTGTTTTTCAGTCGCTGTTCAAGAATTCGAACATTGGATTCAAGCTCTGAAAACTTACGCTCAAAGTAGGCTAGGGCTTCTGCTTCTGTGACCCCGGGGTACTGTCCAACCTTACGTTCGGTGCCGCCATCGTTTACGAAGACATTGTTCTCGGCGTCGACTCGTCCGTGGCTACTCGCAATAGGGGGCACAGTGTTCTCCTGGTGGCTTTCGGTTTGGTCTTTATCTTAGTTCGATAGAGCTAAGGAAGGTTTCCAGAGCCGGAGGTCCATCAGAAGCCCCACCTTGAACACCAGCACTAATAACTGGTTCAAGGCCTTCTAGACCGGAAGTGATTTTTCCAAAGACTGTATATCCGCCGGCATCGTCGGAAGGAATTCTCGAGTCACGGTAGACAATAAAGAACTGGCTTCCCATGCTGTTGCCGTTGCCGCCAACTCTCGCCATTGCTAGTGAGCCCGTGATGTAAGCGTCATCCGCCGGAGCATTCTCAATTGGTCCAAAGTTGTACCCAGGTCCGCCGCCACCAGTTCCGTCTGGATCTCCACACTGCAGAACGAATATGCCATCAGTCACGAGACGGTGACATGAAACTCCCTCATAAAAACCGGACTGGCTTAGAGCCAGAAAGTTGGCAACTGCTTGAGGGGCATTGACTCCATCAAGCTCTAGCTCGAGAGTAGCTTCACCTACATTCATCGAACCTGTCCAGACTCTTGATTCTGCTAGTGCTGGACTTGGCACAAGCTCAGAGTTCTCAACAGGAGGTACCTCACCGTTTTCAGCCGCTGTATCGGTTACAGATCCAGGTCCAAAGCTGAAATAAGCAAGTTGACCAACCAATGCAAGGACGATAGCGCCGGCTCCGAACATTACGGCCAGTCTGTTGTCTGACTTTCTTCTCGATGACTTTGCGGCTTCAAGAGTTTGCTTGGCTTGAAATGACGACAAACGCTCAGAGGCGGCATTTGCAATCTTCTTTTGAGTGCTCACGGTGTTGGTTTCTCCCTAGAAATGTGGTCCATAGAGAGTTTACAAAGCTTTTGTTGGGGCTTCTTATACTCTTGAGAAATGACCGAATCCCTCTTCAGTGCAAGCGGCCCGCTAGCTGCCCGGATGAGGCCTCGGAGTCTTGAGGAGGTAGTTGGTCAACAAAAGGCGCTGGCTCAGGGTTCCCCATTGTCTATGCTCGCCAAAAAACCTGATGGCCCGAGCCCCGCAAGTACCTCTGTTGTTATCTGGGGTCCTCCAGGAACAGGCAAGACCACGATTGCAAAGGCGGTAGCCAATACTTCCGGCAGAAGGTTCGTTGAACTATCGGCCGTGTCTACCGGCGTGAAAGAACTACGTGACGTCATCGATAAAGCGCGGATTGACCAAGAACTTTACGCCGTGGCAACGATTGTCTTCCTTGACGAAATTCATAGATTCTCAAAAGCCCAGCAGGATGCACTTCTACCCGCTGTTGAGGCTGGCTGGATTGTTCTCATAGCAGCCACGACAGAGAACCCATCATTCTCGGTCAATGCACCTCTGCTGTCTCGGTCGTTGGTGGTGAAGCTTGAGCCACTAGGCAAAGACGACATAGCCGATCTTCTTGCTCGGGCAGTTAGCGACCCGGCAGGTCTAGCGGGCAAAGTTGCTGTTTCAGCAGAGGCAGTAGATCGGATTAGCCAGATAGCAGGAGGTGATGCGCGCCGAGCTTTAACTGTTCTCGAGGCTGCAGCATCACGAGCGCTTGAATTCAGTTCCAAAGCTCCTGCAGACGTGTCATTAGAAGATGTGCTGGCAGCGCTCGAAACGGCATTGGTCCGATATGACAGAGAGGGCGAGCAGCACTACGACACCATTAGCGCCTTCATCAAATCTGTTCGCGGGTCAGACCCCGATGCTGCAATCCACTACCTAGCACGAATGTTAGAAGGCGGGGAGGACCCCAGGTTTATCGCCAGAAGACTGATGATCTTGGCTTCGGAGGACATCGGACTCGCCGATTCAAGCGCACTTCCACTGGCGGTAGCTGCTTTTGACACAGTTGCGGCAATTGGAATGCCAGAAGCGCGAATTGCCCTGGCACAGGTGACGATATATCTTTCCCTCGCCCCTAAATCCAATTCCGCTTACCTTGCGATTAACGCCGCCATGGAAGACGTTAAGGGCGGCTTTACTCCTATGATTCCGCTCTACCTTCGAAGCTCCTTTTCGGCTAGGCAGGGAGCTGATAGGCAGTACTCATATCCGCACGATGAAACGAACGCAGTTGTAGCCCAGGATTACCTATCCGAGCCGCGCGAGTACTACGTTCCTAAGGGAATTGGGCAGGAGAGATCAATGGTCGAGCGTCTTGAAGCTCTAAGGGCCATAATTCGAGGCAAAGGGGCTTGATGGGGCGCTCCAGCCGGTGCTAAACTTGGCAAGTTGCCAATTTGAACCCCAAGCGCGGCTGCGAGGGGTTGTCCAAATAGCGAGTGTCAATTAGCAGACCTTTCTCGGCAGCACGAAGGCATTCCTCTATTGCTTTTACTTTTTGTTGGAATAACTTGAAAGGAAGCAGTGTCTAAGACATCGCGCACTCGCAGTAAGACCCGTTTGTCACGCGCACTCGGGATTGCACTAACCCCAAAAGCAGCCAAGTACCTAGAGAAGCGTCCATACGCTCCAGGTGAGCACGGTCGCACCAAGCGCAAGGCCGACAGCGACTTCGCCGTTCGTCTCCGCGAGAAGCAGCGCCTAAGGGCGCAGTACGGAATTCGTGAAGCTCAGCTAAAGAAGACTTTCGAGGAAGCCAAGCGCGCACCGGGCCTAACAGGTGAGAACCTAGTTGAGCTTCTTGAGATGCGTCTTGACGCAATTATCTTGCGTGCAGGTTTTGCTCGCACAATCGCTCAGTCACGTCAGTTAGTTGTTCACCGTCACATTCTTGTTGATGGACAGCGCGTTGACCGACCTTCTTTCCGAGTCAAGCCAGGTCAGCTTGTTCACGTTCACGAGAAGAGTGAAAAGACCGAGCCGTTCCAGGTTGCAGCTGCTGGAGGGCATGTTGATGTTCTTCCTCCACTACCTGGTTACCTCACCGTTGAGCTGGACAAGCTTCACGTAACTCTTGATCGTCGTCCACTTCGCGCCGAAGTCCCAGTCACTTGTGAAGTTCAGCTTGTGGTTGAGTACTACGCGGCTCGATAAGTAAAGAATTAGTTAAGGAGGGCACCATGTCTGGAATGGAAATCGCAAGCCTTATAGCTGCGGGTGGTTTCGTTCTGCTGGTGCTTTTCCTTGCAATTCCGATTTTGAAGCTCGGGAAGTTGCTGGATAAGAGTGCTGATTCGGTTGCTTTGATGACCGAAGAGTTAACCCCTCTAGTTTCCGAGCTGACGGTCACCCTCGAGGAGACTAACCGTCAACTCAAGAAAATTGATTCGATTACAACAGACGTATCCTCCGTCACAACTAACTTGTCTTCGCTCGTGGGTGCTTTCACCGCTTCAATGGGTGGAACCTTGGCAAAGTTAGCTGGATACGGTGGCGTAATGCGCAACCTACTGGGAAAGAAGAAGTAGAGCTATGAAGAAACTGGTTTGGTTCATCGCAGGCCTTGCAATCGGAGCGGTCGCGGCAAGACAGATTGAAGAAAACCCTGCGGCGCGCAAGGCCTACGAAGAAGCTAAAGCTTCGGTATCTGAATTCCGTGACGCAGTTCTTGATGGCTTTCAAGAGCGCGAAGCGGAGCTTGCAAGACCGAAGCGCAAGCCGGCCGCCGCAAAGAGTGCTTCGACCCGTGCCAAGACCTCTGCTACCAAAAAGACTGGACCAAGATCCAAGCCTGCCGGTAAGTAAGGGCACGAATTGAAAACCGCCGAGATTCGTCGGCGCTGGCTCGACTACTTTGCCAGCAAGGACCACGAGATTGTGCCGTCCGCATCACTAATCTCCGAAGACCCAACCTTAATGTTTACGGTCGCCGGAATGGTTCCTTTCATTCCCTATATGACTGGTTTAGTTCCAGCTCCTTACAAAAGAGCAACCAGCGTTCAAAAGTGTGTCCGAACCCTGGACATTGAAGAAGTAGGAAAAACTACTCGTCACGGAACGTTCTTCCAAATGAACGGAAACTTTTCCTTCGGAGACTATTTTAAAAAAGAAGCCATTGCCTATGCTTGGGAGTTTTTGACTTCAAGCAAAGCAAGTGGCGGACTAGAGCTTGACCCAGAGTTGTTGTGGGTGACGGTTTTTCAGGACGACGATGAGTCGATAAAGATTTGGAGAGATGTCGCTGACATCCCTCTAGAACGAATTCAAAAACGCGGAATGAAGGACAATTACTGGTCAACGGGACAGCCAGGACCTGCTGGGCCTTGCTCCGAGATCTACTACGACCGTGGGCCTGCTTATGGCGTTGAGGGCGGACCAGAAGCCGACGAGAACCGTTACATTGAAATCTGGAACCTTGTTTTCATGCAGTTCGAGCGTGGTCAAGGAACAGGCAAGGATAGCTTCGAGATTCTGGGCGAACTTCCCTCAAAGAACATCGACACTGGCATGGGTCTTGAGCGCGTCGCATTCTTGATGCAGGGTGTAGACAACCTCTACGAGATTGATGAGGTTCGGCCAGTACTGGACTTGGCGGCGAAACTATCCGGAAAAACCTATGGAGCCGACACCGACGACGATGTTCGGCTTCGCGTTGTAGCCGACCACGTCCGATCGGCCTTGATGCTGATTGGCGATGGGGTGACTCCAGCCAATGACGCCAGGGGATACGTTGTAAGACGTCTTCTTAGAAGGGCCGTTCGCGCCATGCGATTGCTTGGCGTGGAGACACCTGTATTCAAGGAGCTTTTCACAGCCTCCAAGGAGGCCATGAAGGCAAGTTATCCAGAGCTTGAAACTGATTTCGACAGGATTCTGCGAACCGCAGTTAACGAGGAAGAAGCATTCCTTCGAACCTTGAATTCTGGCTTACTAGTTCTAGATGAAGAAATTGCAAAGGCAAGATCATCCAAAGCCTCGTCTCTTACAGGTGAGAGCGTATTCTTGCTCCACGATACTTACGGTTTCCCGGTAGATCTAACCTTTGAGATAGCCCAAGAAGCTGGTCTTGAGATTGATCGAGACAAGTTCACTTCTTTGATGAACGTCCAGCGCCAGCGCGCAAAAGATGATGCCAAGCAGAAGCGCTCAACTAACGCTGACCTTTCCGTCTATGGAGAATTCCGATCCATTGGTGTGACCAAGTTCACGGGTTACGAAGAACTTGTTTCATCAGCCAAGGTCATTGGACTGATTCGTGACGGAGCATCTGTCAAGGAATTGAATGAGGGCGACGTCGCCGAAGTTCTACTTGATGAAACTAGTTTCTATGCAGAATCCGGTGGACAAGACAGCGACTCTGGCTTCATCACAGGAGATGGCCTCTCTCTTGAGGTTCTTGATGTTCAGAAACCAGTTAAGGGACTCGTTTCTCATTCCGTGGTTGTGAAACGAGGTTCTGTAGCAGTTGGTTCTAAGGTGTCAACAGAAGTATCTGCTGACTGGCGTTTAGGCGCTGCCCAAGCTCATTCGGCAACCCACGTTGTTCACGCTGCTCTTCGTCAGGTTCTTGGACCCCAGGCGCTGCAGTCTGGTTCCTATAACAAACCTGGGTACATGCGATTGGACTTCTCGTGGAGCGAGGCGCTGTCGCAGGCAACCAGAACAGAAATTGAAGAAGTCACAAACCTTGCAATTAGACAGGACCTTGCTGTTAGCGCACAGTTCATGAGCGTAAAGGAAGCAAAGGAATTTGGCGCAGTTGCGCTGTTCGGCGAAACCTATGACGAGAGCGTTCGTGTTATCCAAATCGGCGGTCCATGGTCAAGAGAACTTTGCGGAGGCACCCACGTCTCTCGCAGCTCCCAAGTGGGTTTGGTTTCCGTAATCGGCGAAGCATCAGTTGGATCTGGCTCTCGAAGGTTAGAAGCATATGTTGGTTTCGAAGCCTTTCAAGCCCTTGCAGCAGAACGCGCACTCGTTGCCACTCTCACCGAGTCCCTCAAGGTACCTCGCGAGCAACTAATCGAGAAGATCCAAGCCACTGTTGAGGATCTAAAGTCAGCACAGCGAAAGCTAGCCTCTCTTTCCATGGAACAGCTGAAAAGTCGAATTCCCGAGCTTGCGCAGAGCGCAAGATCAGTTGGGAAATCAAAGGTTGTACTTGCGGATGTTGGTCTCATTGATTCTGCTGATCAAGTAAGAGACCTTGCTGTCGCGCTCAGAGAAAAGCTGGAACCAGCTAACGCAGTAGCAGTTGTTGCAGGGCTTGCTATTGACAAGATTGTTTTGATTATCGCTACCACCAAGGCAGCCAGAGAAGCCGGTTTAAACAGTGGAAAGCTTGTCAAAGAAGCTTCGGAAATTCTGGGTGGTGGCGGTGGCGGTAAGGACGACATCGCTCAGGGTGGCGGACCAATGGCTGGCAAACTTGGCGACGCCTTCGCCGCTATCGAGAAATCAATTGCTGGCTAGATGGAACGGGGACGTCGCTTAGCAATTGATGTTGGGGCTGTTCGAGTTGGGTTGGCGATGTGTGACCCAGACGCGATTCTTTCGACGCCGCTACCAGCTCTACGTAGAGTAGACGCAGAAACCGAGATCTTTGCCGAGATCAAAGCCATCGTCGTTGAGAACGATGTAATTGAAGTGTTTGTAGGGGACCCGGTTTCTTTATCTGGGTTAGAGACAGCTTCCACAAAGGATGCCAGAGACTTTGCTACGCAACTTGCCAGGGTTATTGACGCTTCTGTTCGTTTGGTAGATGAGAGACTTACAACAGTGACTGCCGCCGCAAAACTTCGCTTGAGTGGCAAGGATTCTAAGCAGTCCAAGTCATTGATTGATAGTGCGAGTGCAGTTGAAATTCTGGAGCAAGCCTTGAGTATTTTGAAACAATCAGGAGTTTCTCCTGGCACGGCAGTTGGGGGCCAAGATGCGTAGATACTCTGCCCCGAGGCGACGAAGACTTTTCTTTACCCTCTCAGCCGGCCTCCTTAGCCTTGCCTTAATCGGTGGAGGGCTAGTTGCATTGAACTATGACACTCTCAGAGCCCAGTACTTGAAGCTCACTACCCTTGATTTCGAAGGTCCTGGTGAAGGGGAAGTTGTCGTGCGGATTGAATCCGGAGACGACGGACTTGTAATCACCCAGAAGCTTCTCGATGCGGGAGTTATCAGAGACTTCGATAGCTTCTACCGCTACCTAATTGAGAACAACGCGGTCTTCTTCCCGGGCAGTTTTATGATGCGACTTGAAATGAGCAACAAGTCGGCTCTTGAGGTTCTATCCAGTGCCTCTAATGCAATGACATATCGGGTGACAATCCCAGAAGGTTACCGGGCAGTCCAGATTTTCGATGAGTTATCAAAGATCTCTGGCATTCCAGCTGCTGAGTTTAGATCTGCTGCGGAAGATTTAGTAGGCCTTGGCATCCCAAGTGAAGCGCCAACAATTGAGGGGTATCTTTTTCCAGCTACTTACAGCTTCGACACAGAAGCGAGTGCTTTAGAGATGATTCAAGCTATGGTCTCCAGAATGAAGCAGGAGCTAGAGCGCCTTGGCGTGGATGAAGACAACTGGCACAGCGTCTTAACTCTTGCTTCGATTGTTCAAAGGGAAGCCAAACTTGAAGCTGACTTCTACAAAGTGTCTCGGGTATTTGCAAATCGAATAGCGATTGACATGAAGCTTGAAACGGATCCGACAATTAGCTACAGCTACAGCGGAAAAGACATGTCTGACCTGTCACGAGAAAAGCAGCTTGAGCACGGATACAACACATACTTGATCGAAGGTCTTCCACCTGGCCCGATCGCATCTCCAGGGTCTTTGGCACTTGAAGCAACACTCAATCCAGTAGAAGGAGATTGGCTGTTCTTCGTGACCATAAATCTCGAATCTGGAGAAACAAAGTTTTCAAGAACACTTGCCGAGCACGAAAAGTGGGTTGTTTTCCTTCGGCAGTGGGAACGAGAGAATCCGAACTGGTATGACAACTAGCTTTAGCGTCGTTGGATCTCCAATTTCCCACTCTCTTTCTCCTGCTTTGCATCTCGCCGCCTATCGTTTCCTCGGGCTCGATTTTCTCTACGAGATGAATGAAGTTGAAGCTGGTGCATTAGCAAATTTTGTGAAAGATTCGGAATTCGCCGGAGTCTCAGTGACAATGCCACTGAAGCAAGAAGCTTTCGAGCTTGGTTCATTTCACGACGAGGATTCACAACGCACTCGAGTCTCTAACACTCTTGTTAGAGCAAAAGGCGGATGGAGCGCGTACAACACCGATGTGTTCGGCATTAGACAAGCGCTCTTAGGTTTGCCGACTGTAACAAGCACAGTGGTGCTTGGTTCGGGGGCAACAGCTAGATCCGGTCTCGTCGCTCTTTCGCAGCTTGCCCCAAACTCTGGAGTTTCAATTTTGAGTCGAAATGCTGGTGCCGCAGATCAGTTGGTTGAATTTGCGAAGGGATTGGACCTCGTCGCCTCTGTGCAGGAGGTGACCGCTATCAAGCTGATTGAAGCTGACTTAGTGTTGTCGCTGGTTCCATCTGGTTCGTTCGCTCAGTTGTGGGCAGATCTTGGTCAATCTAGCCAGACCGGTAGAGGCGTTCTTTTTGACGTTGCATATAACCCTTGGCCTTCGACTGCGGCTTTGGCTTGGGGTGATGCGCAAACCATTTCGGGCATTGAAATGCTTATCTGGCAGGCCATCCGACAAATAGAACTGTTTCTCGAGGCAAGCAATTCGATTGTTGAATTCGACCGTTTAGAGATGTACGCAGTCATGAAGAACGCCGTTTCAGGCAAATAGCTGCTGGTCTGGCTGGTCTGTGCCAGAATTGGAACATGTTGCGCTGGTTAACTGCTGGAGAGTCCCATGGACCTGAACTAGTCGCGATTTTAGAAGGTTTGCCGGCTGGGGTATCTCTGACCACCGAGGATGTTCAAACAGCCCTTGCAAGAAGACGTCTTGGGTTTGGACGTGGCGCGCGCATGAAGTTTGAACTCGATGAAGTGCGGCTCAGTGGAGGAGTCCGCCATGGGGTAACTCAAGGTGGTCCCGTGGCAATAACCATTCAGAATACTGAGTGGCCTAAGTGGGAAAAGATCATGTCTGCCGATCCGGTGGATGCATCCGAGTTATCGGGAGCGCGAGCTGAGGCTCTAACTAGGCCTAGACCTGGCCATGCTGATTTCACTGGGATGCAGAAGTATGGCTTCCTCGACGCCCGACCAGTCCTTGAACGAGCTAGCGCGAGAGAAACAGCGGCACGCGTAGCTCTTGGCGAGGTAGCCTCGAAGTTCCTAAGAGCACTTGGCATTGAACTGGTCACTCACACCGTGGCTATCGGGCCTGTAGCAAACAACGAAGATGAACTGCCCAAGCCTGCTGATGTTAATTCTCTTGATGAAAACCCAGTTCGTTGTTTTTCTAAATCGGTTTCGGATGCCATGGTTGCGGAAATTGAAGACGCCCACAAGGCAGGGGACACTTTGGGTGGCGTTGTTGAGACCTTGGTTTACGGGCTACCTCCAGGCCTTGGTTCATACGTGCACTGGGACCGCCGTCTCGATTCACAACTCGCAGGTGCGTTGATGGGAATTCAGGCGATCAAGGGTGTTGAGGTCGGCGATGGCTTTGAAACTACGCGCAGACGCGGCTCCGTCGCCCACGATGAGATCGAGAAAGATTCGGCGGGTGTTGTCCGCAGACTTTCGGGTCGAGCAGGCGGGATCGAGGGAGGTATGTCTACTGGCGAAGTTCTTCGCGTCCGAACGGGAATGAAACCAATTTCAACTGTGCCCAAAGCTCTTGCAACCATCGATGTGTCCACTGGCGAGGCAACAAAAGCACACCACCAAAGATCCGATGTTTGCGCCGTCCCTGCAGCTGGAATCGTTGCTGAGGCAATGGTGGCACTCGTAATTGCCAATGCCGTTCTTGAGAAATTTGGTGGAGACTCTGTGGTTGAAACTAAGCGAAACATGGAGTCATTTCTGGCTAGCATCCCAGCAGTACTCAAGTCATTCGAGGACTGATGAGTGAGGCAGTAGTGCTTGTCGGCCCAATGGGAGTTGGCAAGACAACAATCGGGAAGAAGCTTGCTAAGCAGCTCGGACGCTCATTTGTCGACACCGACAAAGAGATCGTAAAACAACATGGCTCAATCGCAAAAATTTTTGAAAAATCAGGTGAGCAATTCTTCAGAGCTCTTGAACACGAGTTCTTAGTCAAAGCTCTCTCAACAGGTTCGGTTGTTGCAACGGGGGGCGGTGTCGTCACTCAAGAAAACAATAGGTCAGCACTTAAAGGTTCGTTTGTGATTTACCTTTCAACTAACGGCAGGCACATGGCATCTCGCCTTCTTGCGGGAAGGCGCCCTCTTCTCAAAAACGGTATAGCTGACTGGAAACGCATTTATGAAGAACGTAAGCCGCTATACGAATCAGTGGCAACCGTTGAGATTGAAACAAGTTCAAAGGCTTTGACTACCGTTGTTTCGGAAATCATCGAGTTGGTGAATAATCGTGCCTGAGATTTCTAGGATTGTCGTCGGCGCCGACACCCCTTACCCGGTCGTTGTCGGGAGATCACTACTTGGTGAAATTCCTCAACACCTAAAAGGTGCAAAGAAAGTTCTTGTTGTGCACCCCGTGGGCCTTGCTGTTAGTGCGGAAGAGCTGAGGGATTTTCTGGTTGAACAAGGTTTCGAAGTTTTGCTAGCTGGAGTGCCTGACAATGAGGAAGCAAAGCGAATTGAGGTCGCAGCGTTTTGCTGGGGGATTCTAGGTAAGGCCGAGTTCTCAAGATCAGACATGATCATAGGTTTTGGCGGCGGAACAATCACCGACCTGGCGGGTTTTGTTGCAGCAACCTGGCTTAGAGGAGTTGGTGTTGTTCAAATTCCAACCACGGTACTCGCGATGGTAGACGCTGCAGTTGGTGGAAAAACAGGAGTCAATACCAGTGAAGGTAAGAACCTAGTTGGTGTCTTCCATTCACCAAGTGCAGTCATTGTTGATCTTGAAACCCTCGTCACTTTGCCTAAGAACGAATTGCTCGCAGGTTTTGCCGAAGTAGTGAAGTGCGGTTTTATCAGCGACACTCAAATTCTCGAGTTGATTGAGGCAGACTTTGAACGATCTGTGGACCCTTCAACACAAGTTTTTGAAGAGCTTGTTCGTCGAAGCATCCAGGTTAAGGCAGATGTTGTTGCTGTTGATTTCAAAGAGTCAGGGCTTAGAGAGATTCTGAATTATGGGCACACGCTGGGGCATGCAATTGAGCTTGCCGAGCGCTACAAGTGGAGGCATGGGGCAGCAATCTCGATCGGTATGGTCTTCGTTGCGGAGCTTGCGCACTTGAACGGACGTCTGTCCATTGAGGCGGTCCAGCGCCACAGGGACCTACTTGGAAAGCTCGGACTACCCGTTAGCTATCCAGCAGACAAGTGGCCACAACTGCTTGCAAACATGCAGGTAGATAAGAAATCCCGCGGGGGCAATCTTCGCTTTGTTGTCCTAGACGAGATAGGCAAGCCTACGATTATGCATGCCCCAACAGAGGAAATACTCTTCGCTGCTTTTCAAGAGATTGCTCAGTAGGCTAGACAAATGAAAACTGTTGTAGTGCTCAATGGTCCTAACCTTCAAAGACTTGGAGCTAGAGAGCCCGAGATCTACGGGGACATGAATCTAGAGTCCCTAACTAGAGACCTAACCGAACTTGCCGAGGCGTTATCAATAAAGCTCGAATTTACTCAAAGTGATTCAGAGTCTGTACTAATACAGGCAATTCACAAAGCCACTGACGCTAAGCAGGACGTGGTTCTGAACCCTGCGGCTTTCACTCACTACTCATATGCTTTAGCTGACGCCTGTAAAGCCCACACGTCAACGGGTTCAAAGTTGATTGAAGTGCACATCTCAAATCCGCATGCCAGGGAAGAATTTCGTCAGAAAAGCGTGATTTCGGCTACTGCTACGGGTGTGATTGCCGGGTTTGGTTTTGACTCGTACAAACTAGCCCTTCGTCAGCTTGCTGGCTAAGCCGATAGACTCGAGCTAAACCAATCCCCGAGATAAAGAAATCAGAGTAAGCACGACCTATGGCAACCTCAAACGATCTAAAAAACGGACTTGTTCTAAACATTGACGGCCAGCTATGGACCGTAGTCGAGTTTCAGCATGTAAAGCCAGGAAAGGGCCCAGCTTTCGTCCGCTCGAAACTGAAAAACGTTCTTACCGGCAAGGTTGTCGAGCGAACTTTTAACGCAGGAGTAAAAGTAGAAACAGCAAGCGTTGACAAGCGCGAAATGAACTACCTGTACAACGATGGCTCAGGGTTTGTGTTCATGGATAATCAAAACTATGAGCAAATGACCCTATCCGAAGAGGTTGTCGGTGACGCCAAGGACTATCTACTTGAGAATCAAGGTGCCGTCGTGGCGGTTTACGAAGGAAACCCAATATATGTCGAGCTTCCTGCATCTGTCGTGCTTGAGATCACCTACACTGAGCCAGGACTTCAGGGAGATCGTTCAAGCGGAGGAACAAAGCCTGCCACGGTTGAAACTGGACTTCAGATTCAAGTGCCCTTGTTTATTGAGCAGAACGTCAAGGTTCGAGTAGACACTAGAACTGGCGAGTACCTCGGCCGCGTGACCGACTAGCTTGTGAGTTCTAGAACAAAATCCAGAAAGATGGCACTCGATGCCATCTTTGCTGCCGACATGCGCAAGCAAAATCCGGCAGACCTGCTTGATGCCACCGCAGCAGCTCAAGAGGATAGACAAAACCAAGAAGAAATAGTCGGTTACGCCCGTTTAATCGTGGAGGGGATAGTCACCTCGCATGCAGACATCGACGATCGGATAGCTTCTTTTTCTCACAAGTGGTCCATAGAGCGAATGCCCGCCGTTGATAGGGCAATCCTCAGGGTGGCGGTCTGGGAAATTCTCTTCAATGATGAAGTGCCAGATCCGGTTGCTATTGCCGAGGCAGTAGCCCTTGCCAAGGAGTACTCGACGGACGAGTCAGGTCTGTTTGTGAATGGACTTTTGGCTGCAATTTCAGGAACAAAAACAGCAAAATAGCGAGCTAGTGCTAAGCTTTCCCACGAACATCCTTTAAGTACCGTCCTGTGAGGCGGAGAAGGAGGTGGGCGTTGACAAAACGCACCGTCTTGAGCGCCGATGACATCTCTCGGGCCATTACTCGCATTTCTCATGAAATAGTTGAAGCTAACCAGGGCTTGGACAACCTTGTCTTGCTTGGAATCCCCACCCGAGGCGTATTCATTGCAAATCGTTTGGCTGAAGTAATCAAGAAGCATTCCGGAGTTGATCTTGAGCTTGGCTCGTTAGATATAACTCTGTATCGAGATGATCTATCAAAGCAACCAACTCGAGGTCCTGGGGTGACAAAGGTGCCAGTAGGGGGAGTCACGGGGAAGACCATCGTTCTTGTTGACGATGTACTTTTTAGCGGGAGAACTATCCGAGCTGCCTTGGATGCTCTAAACGATCACGGAAGGCCTAAGTCAGTAATGCTAGCGGTGCTAGTAGACCGCGGACACCGGCAGCTTCCGATTAGGGCGGACTTTGTTGGCAAGAATCTTCCAACTTCTTCTGCAGAACACATATCTGTAAGGCTTTCGGAAGCGGACGGCGTTGATGAGGTTGTGATTGAGTCATGAAGCATCTTCTTTCAGCAGCAGATCTCGATCGAGGCCAAGCTATTTCACTGCTTGATCTGGCAGAAGACATGTCAGATGTCAACGACCGTGAAGTCAAGAAGCTTCCAACTCTCAGGGGTAAAACAGTCGTGAACTTGTTTTTCGAGGATTCAACGAGAACCAGAATCTCCTTCGAGCTGGCCGCTAAGCGACTATCCGCGGATGTGATCAACTTCGCCGCAAAAGGATCCTCAGTTTCCAAGGGAGAATCCCTGAAAGATACTGCTCAAACCCTGGAAGCTATGGGTGCTGATGCCATCGTTCTTCGTCACTCATCGAGTGGTTCGGCTTACCGACTTGCTCACACTGACTGGGTGAAATCGGCCATTGTGAATGCCGGTGACGGTTCACACGAACACCCAACTCAAGCTCTGCTAGATGCAATGACAATTCGTCAAGGAGTATCAAACAACCCTCGAGGCAAAGACCTAAGCGGCCTGCGAATCCTGATAGTTGGAGACATCTCACACTCAAGAGTGGCTAGGTCAAACATTATTCTTCTGAGTACTTTGGGGGCGGAAGTTCATGTCTGCGGACCGACAACCTTGGTCCCGTCCTCGTTGATTGAAGCTGAGAGGCTGCATTTTCTGCTTGATGACGCCATCAGATCGGTAAACCCCGATGTTGTGATGATGCTCAGGGTTCAGCAGGAGCGAATGAACGCATCGTTCTTTCCGACTGAACGGGAGTATGCGCGCATCTGGGGTTTGAACAAATCAAGACTGGCCAGACTAGACGACAAGACTTTGATCTTGCATCCAGGACCTATGAACCGCGGTTTAGAAATAGATGCAGCAAGCGCTGACAGTAAAAACTCTCAAGTCCTCAATCAAGTCAAGAACGGCGTGTCAGTAAGAATGGCTGTGCTCTTCACACTTTTATCTGGAGGTCCAAGCTAATGTCTGGTAACTACATTCTGCGAAAAGCTAAAAACTCAGCCGGCCTAGTCACTGATGTGGTAATTGAAGCGGGCCGAATTTCAAGCACTGCATCAGTAGAGGTCACACATGAAGTCGTTGACTGTGAGGGGCTAGTTGTGCTTCCAGGTTTTGTCGACCTTCACACTCATTTGCGTGAACCTGGTTTCGAGCAAAGTGAGACAGTTGCATCTGGATCACGCTCGGCTGCTGCCGGTGGATACACCGCGATTCATGCTATGGCAAATACTTTTCCAGTTGCTGACACGGCTGGAGTCGTGGAGCAAGTAGCAAGACTTGGGTTTGATGCCGGGTTGGTCTTTGTTCAACCAATAGGAGCTGTGACTATTGGTCTTAAGGGCGAGCAACTTGCAGAGCTTGGTGCGATGGCCCAATCAAAGGCCAAGGTTCGCATATTCAGCGACGATGGTAACTGTGTACACGACCCAGCTCTTATGAGAAGAGCTTTGGAATACGTGAAGGCATTCGATGGAGTTATTGCCCAGCACGCTCAGGAACCAAGACTTACCGTAAACGCACAAATGAACGAGGGTCCGCTAGCTACAAGACTTGGTCTAGGTGGCTGGCCTGGTGTGGCTGAAGAAGCAATCATCGCTCGGGACTTAATGCTTACTGAATTAACTGGTTCGAGATTGCATGTCTGCCATGTTTCAACTGCAGGATCTGTTGAGCTCATTCGTAACGCCAAGACGAAAGGGGTGAAAGTGACTGCAGAGGTGACTCCACATCACCTTCTTTTGACCGAGGAACTGGCTGCAGGCTACGACCCGCTTTACAAAGTGAATCCACCCCTTAGGACTTCCGCTGACATTCAAGCACTTCGCGCGGGGCTAGTTGACGGAACTATAGATGTGATAGCCACTGACCACGCTCCGCACCCGAAAGAGTCCAAGGACACCGATTGGTCTAGCGCTGCTTTTGGGATGGTAGGCCTTGAAACCGCCTACTCGATTGCTCAGGCGGTACTTATTGATTCTGGGGACTCGAACTTTGAGCGCCTTGCTGAGGTTATGTCCTTGAGCGCGTCCAGGATAAGTGGGCTTGAGAATCAGGGTCGTTATCTCGAGCATGGAGCATTGGCAAACTTGGCTCTTGTTGACCCAAGCCACAAATGGACACCGGAGCCCAAAACCTTCAGCATGAGTGAGAACAACCCGTTCGTTGGCTTACAAATGGCAGGGAGAATCCGACACACCATTTATAACGGAGAATTTAGTTATAGAGATTCTTTGATAGTAGAGAAAGCAGGTTTGTAATGGAGACTTACCACGTTGGCTTGATAGGGCTTGCATTCTTCGCTGTTTTGGTGTTGCTTGCATTCCTAGCATGGCGTCGCCGAGTTGCAAGGCAGGAGTCTTTGCTAAGGAAGCCAATGGAACTTCAACGGCCCATCGCAGGCAGTAATTGTTTTTATGTGGCCACAACTTTTGCAGACCGACCTCTAGATCGTGTAATTGCCCATGGTTTAGCTCATCGAGGTCACGCAAGTTTGTATGTCGATGAAGCGGGCTTGCAGATCCAAAGAACTGGGGAAATGGGCCTGATTATCCCGCGCAAGGATTTGGTCACGGTGTCAACTGGATCAGCTGTTATCGATAGAGCAGTGGAGAAAGATGGTCTTGTGGTTGTCAGGTGGAGACTCGGTTCGACCGAGTTGGAGACCCATTTTCGATTTGTCGATTCAGAATCCAGAAGTCAAATAGTTTCAGCCTTGCAACCCTTGGTCGGTGCATAGTTTCGTGTCCATAGCAAAACTAGTCCTGGAAGACGGCATGGTGTTTGACGGAGTCGCCTACGGCGCTGAGGGTCAAACGCTTGGGGAGATTGTTTTCTCGACAGGAATGACTGGGTACCAGGAAACACTTACTGACCCGAGCTATGCTGGCCAGATTGTCGTTCAAACCGCGCCGCACATTGGAATCACAGGAGTGAATACCCGGGATCAGGAATCAAATCGAATCTGGGTGAATGGCTATGTGGTTCGGGAGCCGTCACGAGTGGTTTCGAGTTTTCGTTCCGAGAGATCGCTCGACGAAGAGCTTGAGGATAATTTTATTGTCGGAATTTCTGGGATTGACACAAGGGCATTGACAAGGCACATTCGCTCCCGCGGAGCCATGCGCGCCGGAATATTCTCTGGGCCGAGGCTGGAGCAGCCACTTGAGCGCCTTGTTGAAATTGTCCGTGAAGCCCCGGACATGAAGGGTTTGTCACTGAGCTCCACCGTCACAACCCCAGACGCCTACGAAGTTCCACACATGGGGCAATACGTCGGCCGAGTGTCAATTCTCGATTTGGGCATTAAACGCTCGACCATCGAACACATGATCAACAGGGGACTGGTGGTCACAGTTCTGCCAGCCCTGACATCGATTGAAACAGTGCTTGCCACTAAGCCCGACGCAGTGTTCTTCTCTAATGGACCAGGTGACCCAAGTGCGTCGGCAGAGCAAGTAAAGCTTCTTCAGGAAATACTGCACAGGCGGATCCCATTTTTTGGTATCTGCTTTGGCAATCAGCTTCTTGGAAGAGCGCTTGGATTCGAAACCTATAAGTTGGCGTTTGGCCACCGAGGCATAAATCAACCAATTCTTGATCGGACTACCGGCCGTGTGGAAGTCACAGCCCATAATCATGGTTTCGCGGTTCGAGTACCAGGTGCTGAAGCAGGGGAGTCCGTTGAATCGCCCGCTGGTTTCGGGAGGGTTCGCGTCTCTCACATCAACCTAAATGACGACTGTGTCGAGGGATTGGAATGCGAGGACGTTCCGGCCTTCTCAGTGCAGTATCACCCGGAAGCTGCTGCTGGTCCTCACGACTCCTCGTACCTTTTTGACCGACTAGTGAAGATGATTACATCGCGTGGCGGTGATAGCTAGTGCCACGCAGAGAAGATCTTAAGAGTGTTTTAGTGATCGGTTCAGGGCCGATTGTTATTGGTCAAGCCTGTGAATTCGATTACTCAGGCACGCAAGCTTGTCGCGTGCTTCGGGCTGAAGGTCTGCGGGTTATTCTCGTGAACTCAAATCCCGCTACCATCATGACCGATCCTGATTTCGCTGATGCCACCTATGTCGAGCCAATTACCGCGCAAGTTATTGAGGCAATCATCGCAAAGGAGAAACCAGATGCGATCCTGCCCACACTCGGGGGTCAAACTGCGCTCAATGCCGCAATGGAACTTCATGAATTGGGCATCCTTGAAAAGTACAATGTTGAACTTATTGGCGCAAACATCTCAGCAATTCGAGCCGGTGAAGACAGGCAGTCTTTCAAGCAGCTTGTTCTTGACGCTGGTGCCGATGTTGCAAAATCTGTTATAGCAAGAAACATGGACGAGGTTCTCTCCGGCGCAAAACAGCTTGGATACCCAGTTGTTGTCAGGCCTTCATTTACCATGGGTGGGCTTGGATCTGGTTTCGCATACGACGAGAAACAGTTGATACGAATAGCAGGTGCTGGATTGCAAGCCTCACCAACGACCGAGGTTCTTCTCGAAGAGTCAATTCTTGGCTGGAAAGAGTATGAACTTGAGTTGATGCGGGATCGCAACGACAACGCCGTAGTTGTTTGTTCTATTGAGAATTTTGATCCGGTGGGGGTTCACACGGGGGATTCGATTACAGTTGCGCCCGCGCTGACTTTGACCGATCGCGAGTATCAAAAACTTCGAGACATTTCGATTCAGATAATCCGGGACGTTGGCGTTGATACTGGCGGTTGCAACATTCAGTTTGCTGTCGATCCAGCTACTGGACGCGTGATTGTCATTGAAATGAACCCGAGAGTCAGTCGTTCATCCGCCCTGGCCTCTAAAGCCACTGGATTCCCGATTGCCAAGATCGCCGCAAAACTTGCTATCGGATACACCCTCGATGAGATTCCAAACGACATCACTAAAGTGACCCCAGCTAGCTTCGAACCCACACTGGACTATGTGGTTGTCAAAGTTCCTCGGTTTGCTTTTGAGAAGTTCCCTGCTGCTGATTCAACTCTGACCACGACTATGAAATCAGTTGGCGAGGCTATGGCGATAGGAAGAACCTTCTCGCAAGCGCTTCAGAAGTCTTTGCGTTCGCTAGAAAAGCGCGGTTCGTCTTTCCACTGGAATCAGAACGTGACACCTGTTGAGGATTTGTTAGAGATCATCAAGAAACCAACCGATGGCCGTATTGTGAATGTTCAGCAAGCGCTCCTCAAGGGGGCAACACCGGAGCAGGTTTTCGAATCAACCATGATTGACCCCTGGTTTATCGATCAGATTGTGCTCATAAATGAAATTGCTTTGCAAATCCGCGCTGCTAGCGATCTCACTTCGGACTTGATGAAGCTGGGAAAGATGCATGGTTTTAGTGATCATCAGATTGGTGAGCTTCGACGCCTTTCCGAGGCGGATGTTAGAAGTCTCCGACACAAGATGGGGCTGCGTCCTGTCTTCAAAACAGTGGACACATGCGCAGGGGAGTTTCCAGCACTTACGCCCTATCACTATTCGACGTATGAGCAAGAGACCGAGGTTGAAGCTACGGATCGAAAGAAAGTTATCATTCTTGGTTCCGGTCCTAATCGCATAGGACAGGGTGTTGAGTTTGATTACTCGTGCGTTCATGCTTCCTTCGCTCTTTCGGATGCTGGTTTCGAGACCATCATGATCAACTGCAATCCAGAAACGGTATCGACTGATTACGACACTTCGGACAGGCTCTACTTCGAACCACTAACCCTTGAGGATGTCCTTGAAGTTATCCATGCAGAGTCAACATCAGGTGAGATTGTTGGCGTGGTGGTGCAGCTTGGAGGTCAGACAGCCCTAGGGCTTGCTCAAGGCTTGCAAAAGGCGGGTGTTCCAATACTGGGTACATCACCGGACGCAATTGACTTGGCTGAGGAACGTGGATCGTTCTCAAAGATCCTGGACAAAGCTGAGCTGCTGGCTCCAGCCAATGGAACAGCAACCAACTTGATAGACGCCAAGGCAATTGCCGAGCGAATTGGTTTCCCAGTTTTAGTTAGACCATCTTTTGTACTTGGCGGTCGTGGAATGGAGATTGTTTACGAGTCTGAAGGTATGGATGACTACTTCCGCCGGATCGAAGACCAGGCAATTGTTGGACCCGAGCACCCGCTGCTAGTTGATCGCTTTCTTGACGATGCCATTGAGATAGACATTGATGCGCTTTACGACGGGGTCGAGCTTTATGTGGGCGGTGTCATGGAACACATCGAAGAAGCCGGAATCCATTCCGGCGATTCGAGTTGCACACTCCCGCCGATTACATTGAGCGAGTCACAGATTGCTCGAGTGAGGGACGCTACCGAAAAGATCGCAAAGGGGATAGGCGTAAGAGGTCTGATCAATGTGCAGTTCGCTATCGCAGCTGATGTCCTGTACGTTCTCGAGGCTAACCCTCGCGCTTCAAGAACCGTTCCTTTTGTCTCTAAAGCTCTCGGCATTACTCTCGCCAAAGCTGCAGCCCTAGTCATGGTCGGAAGATCAATAGCAGAGCTAAAGGCTGAGGGACACTTGCCTTTGTATGACGGAACCTACATCCCAGCGAGCTCTCCAATTTCTGTGAAAGAAGCTGTACTTCCGTTTAAGAGATTCGCCACACCTGACGGTAGATACGTTGACTCTTTGCTAGGCCCAGAAATGCGCTCGACGGGAGAGGTCATGGGAATCGATGTTGACTTTCCGAAGGCGTTTGCTAAATCGCAAGCTGCAGCAGGAAGTTCTTTGCCTACTAGCGGGCGAATTTTTATATCCGTTGCAGATAGAGATAAACCTCAGATGCTTTTGCCGGTGCGCAGACTGGAACAGTTGGGGTATGAGATTCTAGCTACCGCTGGCACTGCGCAAATTCTTCAGCGTCATGGCATACACGCCAAGGAAGTCCGGAAGCACAGCCAAGGTTCCTCCCTAACTGATGGCCCAACAATCGTCGAGTTGATTACTGCAGGTGAAGTTGATGTAGTGGTCAACACTCCAACTGGTTCTTCTGCACGCAAGGATGGCTACGAGATACGAGCTGCCACTACAGCCGCCGATAAGCCAATCTTCACGACATTGGCTCAGCTAAGCTGCGCAATCGGATCTTTTGAAGCAGTTATTGCTGGTCCATTTGATGTCAAGTCTCTCCAGGAACATGCAGCTGATCGTAAGGCGGCTCTCGGTGCCTAGTTTTGGAGAAAGACTTCTTGGAGTTTTCGAGTCCCACGGGCATCTGTGTGTTGGAATCGATCCGAGTGTGAGCCAACTACGTTCCTGGGAACTTCCCGATTCTGCACAAGGGGCAAAGAATTTCGCATTTTCGATTCTTGATGCCGTTCGAGATCATGTCGGGATTATCAAACCGCAAGTTGCATTTTTTGAGCAGTTCGGTCCTGAGGGATTAGCTGCGCTCACGGAAGTTCTTGAAGAGGCTCAATCACGCGGGCTGTTGGTCATCGCGGATGCAAAAAGGGGCGACATTGGTTCGACGATGGAAGCATATTCAAGGGCTTGGCTTAGCAGCGAGGCAGTATTTGTTTGTGACGCTCTTACTGTTTCTCCATACCTTGGACTTGACTCATTGAACGACACTGTCGAAATTGCTCTGCAGAATAGTCGAGGGTTGTTTATTCTTGCTGCAACCTCAAACCCCGAAGCGCTGCCGATTCAGTCGTCCGAGCAAAACGGACAGAGTGTGGCTGCAAGTGTCTTGTCCTTTGCTTCCTCAAACGGCAAGGGGAAGCTTGGCTCGGTGGGTGCTGTTCTTGGCGCTACCGTCGAGTTTTCAGGGTTAGGGATTGATGTTGGCGTCGCACCTTCCTTTCCAGTTCTTGTTCCAGGATTTGGGGCTCAGGGTGCAAGACTTTCTCATGCTAAAGAAGTACTGGATGCATATGCATCGGTCTCGGTCTGCAGCGTCTCTCGGTCAGTTGCTGGAGATTCATTGAACGGCTTGGAGGATCGGGTCTTGAAGGCGAAATCGGAACTAGAGATAGGGTTTCGGGAATGAGTGCGAGCGGCAGGTTAGTTGTGATAGCTGGTCCATCTGCCGTGGGCAAGGGAACTATTGCAACATTCATAGTCAACAACTTTCCCGGGTTCGTACTTTCCGTCTCTGCGACCACGCGCGCTCCACGAATTGGGGAAGTTGATGGGGTTTCCTACCTCTTTCTCACAACGGCCGAGTTTGAATCCCGGGTTGCGTCAGGGCAGATGCTGGAGTGGGCAACTGTGCACGGGCAAAACTACTACGGCACTCCTAGGGAGCCTGTCGAACTAGCTCTGTCACAGGGGCTGAATGTGATTCTTGAAATTGATGTGCAGGGAGCGTTCCAGGTCAGGAAGGCTTTTCCGGAGGCATTACTGGTATTTGTACATCCTCCGAGTTTCGAAGAGCTGAGATCCAGGCTCGACAAACGAGGCACTGAAAGTGAGCAGGACAAGGAAATTCGGCTAGAAACCGCCCGAATCGAACTGGAACAGGCTGCTGAGTTCGATTATTCGGTGGTCAATGACGAGGTGGCCAGATGCGCCCAAGAAGTCGTAGACTTAGTTAAATCCAAATAAACGCAGGGAAGTTGCTATGTCTGAAAAGCTAGAAGGAATCGTATCTCCATCAATCGATAAGTTGATGGACCGAGTTGACTCCAAGTACGAGCTCGTAATGTTCGCAGCCAAACGCGCTCGTCAGATAAATGACTACTATTCCTCGTTGCACGAGGGAAGCCTCTTCAATAATGTTGGACCACTTGTGGACGTGACAATCGATGAGAAACCCCTCACTATTGCGCTTCACGAAGTTGACCAGGGTCTACTTACAAAGCGCAACCTAGACTAAGCGACTTCCTCTGGTGGCCAATGTAGTGGTCGGTGTGACCGGTGGTATCGCAGCGTACAAATCCGCTCCACTGATTCGCTTGTTTGCAGAAGCAGGACACTCTGTCCAGGTAGTTGCAACCCAGAACGCGTTCAAGTTCATCGGCAAGACAACCCTCGAAGCGTTGTCAGGGAACCCAGTATCCGTTGTCGATCCTGATCTATTCACTGATGTCGATCAGGTCAAGCACATCGCAATCTCAAAATCCGCAGATCTAATTGTCGTGGCACCTGCTACCGCTTCATTCTTAGCGAAACTCACCGCGGGAATAGCGGACGATTTATTGACAACGACTGTCTTGGCAGCTGCGTGCCCTGTCATTGTCGCTCCTGCTATGCACACAGAGATGTGGGATAACGCTGCTACAAGATCAAACATCGAGACACTTCAAGAGCGCGGCATCAGAATCGTTTGGCCAGCCGTTGGTCGTCTAACAGGGGAAGACTCTGGAGCAGGAAGACTAGCTGAACCGCAAGAAATCTTCGAGACAGCTCTTGCAGCTCTTGGCGGAATTCTTTCTGGGAAGCGAGTTCTTGTCACTGCAGGTGGCACAAGAGAACCAATAGACGCTGCGAGATTTCTTGGCAACTACTCTTCTGGCAAACAGGGAGTTGCATTTGCAAGAGCCGCAAAGCTTCTTGGTGCTGATGTTGAAGTCATATCTGCAAACATTGACGAAACCCTGCTTACTGGACTTTCGCACATAAAAGTTGGAACTGCTCAGGAGCTTGCGGATGCCTTGGGGGAGAAGCTTGGTTCTTATGATCTCCTCGTTATGGCTGCAGCTGTAGCAGACTACAAACCAAGCGTGATCCACCAAGAGAAGTTGAAAAAATCCGAAATTGGTGACCGCTTCAGCCTTGAACTTGTGACAAATCCAGACATACTCTCTAACACTGTTGGCTCGATAAAGGCAAAGAATCTCGAGACCATCGTGGTTGGCTTCGCGGCTGAATCAAGTGATGACCTCGAGAGTTTGGGGAAAGCAAAGCTATTGTCCAAGGGCTGTGAGTATGTTGTTGCCAATGACGTGAGCAACGGGAAAGTGTTTGGCCAGGATGAAACTGCGGTTGTTCTTGTGTGGTCTAAAGGTTCGAAGAGTTTCAAGGGGTCCAAACAGTCGGTGGCCACTTCGGTTTTATCGTTGATAGCAAGTAACATTGGGGAATCATGAGCAAACTAAGACAATTTACTTCCGAGTCCGTCACCGAAGGGCATCCAGACAAGATCTGCGATCAGATTTCGGATGCAATTCTTGACGCGATGTTGGCCCAGGACAGAGACGCGCGTGTCGCAGTTGAAACTATGGTCACAACTGGCCTAGTCCACGTAGCTGGTGAGGTTTCTACCTCCGGATATGTCGAGATTCCTTCCATAGTGAGGGAGACAGTACTTGCCATCGGGTACAACTCATCGAAGATTGGTTTTGATGGAAAAAGTTGTGGGGTCTCGGTTTCTATCGGCCAACAGTCTCCAGACATTGCGCAGGGTGTTGATTCAGGTCTTGAGGTAAGAGATGGCGGTTCTACGGATCACTACGAATCTCAAGGGGCTGGGGATCAGGGTCTGATGTTTGGCTATGCCAGCAATGAGACCCCAAATTTCATGCCTACAGCAATCGCTCTTTCACACCGCCTTTCCGAGAGGCTTGCCACTGTTCGGAAAAATGGCGAGGTGGCATTCCTGCGCCCCGACGGCAAGACCCAGGTCACTGTAGGTTTTGAGGGATCAACTCCGAAGACTATCGAGGCAGTGGTCGTCTCTAGCCAACATGACGATGGAGTTTCTCAGACTGACATCCATGATGCTATTCGACAGAGCGTCATCAACCCGATTCTTGAACAGTCAGGACTCGACTACTCTGGGGCGAAGTTCTTTATCAATCCAACGGGCAAGTTTGTAATTGGAGGCCCGCAGGGTGATGCTGGACTAACGGGTAGAAAGATTATTGTCGATACTTACGGTGGTGCAGCCCGGCATGGAGGCGGAGCGTTTAGCGGGAAAGACCCTTCAAAAGTTGACCGCTCAGCGGCTTATGCAATGCGTTGGGTGGCAAAAAATGTTGTAGCCTCCGGCGCTGCAGACAGAGCAGAAGTTCAAGTTGCCTATGCAATTGGTGTTGCTAACCCTGTGGGTATTTACCTGGAGACCTTCGGCACAGAAAAGGTTGCAACCACTGAAATTGAGGACGCTATCAGGCAGATTTTCGACCTTCGGCCAAGAGCCATCGTTGAACAGCTTGATCTATTGAGACCGATTTACTCCAAAACTGCCGCCTACGGTCATTTTGGAAGAGAGCTTCCGGAGTTCAGCTGGGAAAAGCTCGACAAGGTTGACGATCTTCGTTCTGCACTGAATCTCTAAATGCAGAAGATAGCGAAGCTGGCTATCCAGTCAAACCTTCCTCAATTGGATCGTCTCTTTGATTATTCAATTCCCGAAGCGCTATCACAGCAAGTTTCAATCGGTTCCAGGGTTCGCGTTATGTTCGGACGGTCGAAAAAACCTCTGGATGCATTTGTTGTTGAACTTGGTACACAAAGTGATTTCACTGGGCGTTTGAGTGAAGTGCTCGAAGTTGTGGGGCCTGAGAAGACGCTAAGCGAGAATTTGTTCAAGCTTTGCCAGCAGTTAGCAGAGCGATCAGCTGCAACTCTTGGTGATGTTCTGAAACTCGCAGTTCCATCTCACATGCCTCAAGCTTTCTCAGCACACAACAAAGATCACAACGATCTAGGCAACACAGTCCTGTCGCCCGAAGGTGCTGACCATTCATCAGGAGAGCTCAACAAGCCTGGAGAGAAGTCGTTTGTTCTGGCAGAACCACGTGTGGTTGAAGTGGGGGAAGGTAGTGCTGTTCACACCACTCCAGAATGGGTTTCAATGTTTGTGTCCCTTGCGCGAGCTAACCTGGTCGTAGGTAAGTCCACCATTATTCTCGTGCCTGACTACCGTGAACATCAGATGGTCGTGGAGACTCTCACTAATGAAGGTTTACTTGGATATGTTGCGAACTATTCTCAAGAGCAGCCAAAATCTAAACAGTATAGAAGTTTTTTACATGCGTTAGATCAACGCCCATCCATAATCGTGGGTTCACGTGCAGCGGCCTTTGCCCCAGCACACAACCTAGGAAGCATCCTGGTTTTTGATGAAGCCGATCGAAGTTACGCAGACCAGGCCTCTCCCTACCTTCACTCAAGAGAAGTGGTTCTTGTTCGACAGTCAATCGAGAAGTGTGCTCTAGTTTTCGCATCGCACTCAATGTCGTGCGACATGAAGCGACTTATTCAATCCAAGTTCCTAATAGATCGGTCTAAGCAATTTGCAGCGCCTCGAGTATCAAACTCAGAACCAGGTCTTCGAGTTGACTCCCATGCGTATTCAGCTATAAAGACTGGGTTAGAGCTTGGACCTGTTTTGGTTCAAGTGGCATCGCTTGGAGATAGTACTGCTATGTATTGCAGGTCTTGCGATGAGTGTGCCAGATGTAGTGCCTGCCAGGGTCCCCTCTGGATTGATGCTAATGGCTCGAAGAAATGCCGTTGGTGCAACTCGTTTCAGCTTGATTACAAGTGCTCTTGTGGTGGAACAGACTTTGCCCTAGGCAGAGCTGGTGCTACACGTACGGCAGCTGAACTTGGCCGTGCCTTTCCATCGGCAAGAGTTGTTGAGTCAACCGGACAGTCCCGTTTGATTACCATCGCTCGAGGACGAACTTTGGTGGTTGCAACCGCTGGAGCAGAGCCATATGTCCCAGGTGGATACTCAGCCGTTGTTCTTCTTGATGCAAAAGTAGCGCTCTCCAGGCAAAACCTGCGAGCACAAGAAGAGGCTGTTCGAAACTGGTCAAACGCTATTGCCAAGGGCGCATCAAAATCGGCTGCTGTTTTGGTTGGCGTATCCGGAGAACTTTCACAGTTGTTTTCACTTTGGAATCACGACAAGATTGCCGAGAATGAGTACCGAGCTCGACAAGAACTCAGCCTGGTTCCTGCTGTGCGCATGGGAAGCATAACTGCTGAGCAGTCGATGCTTAGTGAATTAAGTGACTGCCTAGCCAAAGAATCCTCTGTCACTCGCATTGGCCCAGCGCCTTTAGAGATGACCCCCACGGGTCAACTCTGGAGGTTGATTTTCAAGTACCCGTATGGAACTGGTTTGGAGCTTGCAAAGCTTTTGAAGGTAGAGGTTTCCCGAGTCAGTGCTGGAAGGGCAAGACTTTCCCCCACTGGAAGAAGCGCAAGGGCGATTACCGTCAAGATGAATGACCCTGAAGTAGTCTGACCCTGGAGATCACTTGAAGATTTTATTTGCTGGAACACCCGCCAATGCGGCTAAGACTTTAGAGCTTCTTGTCTCATCTGGATTCAATGTTGTTGGGGTTCTCACTCGTTCCGACTCGCCCAAGGGCAGAAACGGCAATCCATCTGAGTCTCCGGTAGCAGAAACTGCCGCTTTTCATGGAATTGATGTTTTCAAGACGAACGCCGTTTCCAAGGAGGCGCTTGACTGGATGCAATCGAAGGCACCCGACCTAGGAGTAATTGTCGCTTATGGTTCGATTCTCAAAACCGATGCTCTAGAAGTTCCGAGCAAGGGTTGGCTGAACGTTCATTATTCTCTTCTACCTGAATACCCTGGAGCATCACCGGTGCAAAATGCTTTACTGGATGGCAAAACCACGACTGGCGTCACTGTTTTTCAGCTTGATAGCGGTGTGGATACAGGACCAATCCTTTCCTCGCAATCTTTACAGATCACTCCAACAGCGACTTCTGGATCGCTCCTCGAGGAACTTACGGACCTAGGCGCTACTTTGTTGATTGACACAATATCGAATCTTGACCAACGAGTTGCTGCTCGGCGCATTCAGCCGAAGAATACGGGTTATGCAGTCACCAGACGAATCAATCGGGCGATGGCGCGAATTGATTTCAGGGAAACATCTAGCAAAGTTGTGAATCTAGTTCGCGCGATGAATCCCGAACCTGTTGCTTGGTTTGAATGGGACTCTTTGGCAGTGAGGGTGCTGGAAGCCAAAGGTTCGTTAGCAAATTCTATTCCTATCGGATCTGCTCAGCTCGTGGATGGTGAGCTCGTTGTTGGCTGTATTGACGGAGCTGTTGTTCTTAGCGTTGTGCAGCCAGCAGGGAAGAAGCCAATGAAGGGTGCTGACTGGTTCAGGGGACTACGCAGAGAATCGTTGTTGCTTTCGTGAGCAGAGAAATTGCCTTTGACCTACTAAACAGGATTCAGTCAGATGACTCCTATGCCAACCTGCTTTTGCCCGTACTAATGACAAGGGCAAATCTCGACTCTAGGGACGCAGGTTTTACGCAGGAGCTGGCATTTGGAACGATTAGGAATTGGCTTCTTTACGAAAAGATTATTGAGGCAGCATCTTCGCGAAAGATTGACGACATTGAACCCGAGGCCCAGATTGTTCTGGTTCTTGGAGTTCACCAGCTATTGGACATGCGTGTCCCAGTGCACGCCGCAATCAACGAGAGTGTGAACCTGGCAAAGAAGAAAGCTAGCAAAGGGTCCGTTGGGTTTGTGAATGCGGTTCTTAGAAAAGTCGCAGCTAAAGACAAAGACGATTGGATTGATCTTGTCACCGCTGGGCTCAGTAGTAATGATGCCCTGTCGATTCAGTACTCACACCCGGTTTGGATAGTACAGGCCTTTAGAATGGCGCTTAGTTCGCGAGGTATTGAGAATCAGATTGAGCAGCTGCTCGCAAGCAACAACACTGCGCCCCGAGTTTCGGTTGTAGCCTTACCCGGGTTTAGCTCTGTAGCTGAACTAAATGGTGATCAAGAGTCAAGAAACCCTTCGCCAATTGGGGTTGAGGTACTTGGAAATCCCGCTGAGATTGAACTTGTTCGAAAGGGTCATGCAAGAGTCCAGGACCAAGGGTCTCAGCTAGTCACACTCGCGTTAGTTGAAGCAGAAACAACAGCTGCCCAAAACAATTGGCTTGACATGTGTGCAGGTCCCGGCGGCAAGGCTGCTCTACTTGCAGCCTTATCTTTGAAGACGGACTCAACTCTTGTACTAAATGAGGTGCTCCCACACAGAGCCGACTTGGTCTCTAAGGCAATTTCGCCACTTGGAAGTTTTGAGATTAGAAACATGGATGGCAGAGAATTCGGGGACCAGTCGCAGAAGTTTTCTAGAATCCTTTTAGACGCTCCGTGCACTGGACTAGGCGCTCTTCGCCGAAGGCCTGAATCGCGTTGGCGCAGGACCACCGATGATCTTGTCGACCTCGTAAAGCTTCAACGAGAATTGCTTGCTAGCGCTTGGGCTTCACTAGGTTCCGGTGGAGTATTGGCTTACGTCACCTGTTCACCCCATCTCTCAGAGACAACAGCACAAGTTGCCTGGGCCCAAGGAAAGTACAAGGATGAACTTGAGCTACTGAATGCAAACGAAATTTTGAACAAAATCAACCCATTGCTTGAACTTGATGAAGGACTAAAGACCACTCAGCTCTGGCCGCACGTTCACGGAACAGACGCCATGTTCTTGGCCTTGATGCGCAAGTCAGTAAACTAGCCAAATGGAGATTCGCATCGCGCCAAGTATTCTAAGCGCCGACTTTGCGAATTTAGAGAACGAACTCCTAACAATCAGCCACGCCGACCTAGTTCACGTTGACGTAATGGATGGGCACTTCGTGCCAAATCTGACACTGGGACTTCCAGTAGTGAAAAGACTTTCGGAAGTGTCTAAGGTGCCACTTGATGTTCATCTGATGATTGATTCCCCTGAAGCCTGGGCAAGTGAGTATGGCAAGTTTTCTGCCTCAGTCACCTTTCATTTTGAAGCTTGCAAGGATCCAGCCTCGGTGATTTCTGCCATCCGCGCCTCTGGCTCGAAGGTTGCAATGGCCATAAAGCCAGGAACCCCGTTCGATCAAGTTTCTGAACTCGTTAATCTGCTTGACATGCTTCTGATTATGACTGTGGAGCCTGGCTTCGGTGGTCAGTCATTGATTCCCGAAACAGTGGCAAAGATTTCAAAAGCTCGTGAATTTGCCAGCTCGAACAATCTCAAACTATCGATCCAGGTCGATGGAGGAATCACGGCAGATAACATCGCCGAGCTTAGGCTTGCGGGAGCAGATACATTTGTGGCTGGTACGGCTGTATTTGGAGCAGCCAACAGAAACCAAGAGATCGACCGGTTGCGCAACTTGGCATCCGGAATTTAGCCTGATGTTCAACTTCTGCTACCAATGGTTGAGTGCATAAATTGTTGTCGAAATCAGAGTTCTTAGAACTCGCCAAGGAGTATCAGGTCATTCCGATCGTTCAGTCGGTGTTCTCTGGTACCGAAACTCCAGTTTCAATCTTTGACAAGCTTGCATCTTCGAGCCCGGGGAGTTTTCTTCTTGAATCTGCAGAGCAAGGAGTCTGGTCAAGGTATAGCTTCATAGGGGTCAGAAACTACGGCTTTCTAACCTCAGATAATGGCTCGCTCTGTTGGAAGTCGAGTGATGGGGTCCGCCCATTTCCACTTGAAACTGTCAGCCTTGATGGCCTTTCCGATCTTGAAGGGCTGGCTCTTATACAAAAAAGTTGGAAAGCTGCTCCTGTTGAAGGGCTGCCACCATTGGTTTCTGGACTTGTCGGGCTCTTAGGCTGGGATACCGTTCACCAGATTGAACGTTTATCGACGCGAAAGCCAAAAGAAATGCCAATCCCGGATCTTGCAATGGCAGTGATTAGGGATTTAGTTGTCGTGGATCATCAGGATTCCACGCTGAAATTGGTCTCCAATGTTTACTTGAGTGCTGACAGCAACTCTGAAGCCGAGTACGAATTGGCCCTGGAAAGAATTAGCGCCATGAGACAGGGCCTACTCAAGACAGATCAGCCTTTTCTGGCCGACGTCAATTTTTTCTCGGAGCCGGAGTTCTCGAGACGCGTCAGTGATTCGGAGTTCATCGCCTTAGTGAATAAAGCAAAAACACACGTGGTCGCAGGTGACGTGTTTCAGGTCGTGCTATCCCAGCGGTTTGACACCAAAGTAGAAGCCTCTGGACTAGATGTCTACAGGATGCTTCGAGCTATCAATCCAAGTCCATACATGTACCTATTGAATTTTTTTGATGACTTAGGCGAATTCGCTGTTATCGGATCGTCTCCAGAGGCCCTGGTTCGAGTGCAGGGAGGGAAAGCTGTTCTCCACCCGATTGCGGGTTCCAGACCAAGGGGAGCGGATGTTGAAGAGGACAACTCGTTAGCCAGTGAACTGCTCGGGGATGAAAAGGAAAAAGCTGAGCATTTGATGCTTGTCGATCTTGCCCGAAATGATCTTCTTAAAGTTTGCACTGCCAGCTCGGTCAACGTCACGGAGTTTATGACTATCGAACGCTACAGCCACATCATGCATTTAGTGTCAACGGTTGAAGGTTCAATTCGAGAAGGGGTTTCTGCAGTTGATGTTGTTGGGGCAACATTCCCAGCTGGAACCTTATCTGGAGCGCCAAAGCCAAGAGCTTTGGAGATCATCGAGAAACTTGAACCAACCAACAGAGGACTTTTTGGGGGAGTAGTGGGCTACTTCGACTTCGCGGGTAATGCTGATCTTGCTATCGCGATTCGGACTGCAGTTATCCGAGAGGGCGTCGGACACGTTCAGGCTGGTGCGGGTATCGTTTTGGATAGTGTCCCAGAGTCCGAGAATCAAGAGACCCTCAATAAAGCTTCAGCACCACTAAGGGCCATTCAGGCGGCAAATACGATGAAGAGGTACAAAGGTTGAATCAGAGAAATGTAACTTTCGCATGGCTTGCAAGCATCCTTCTGCTTGCGATTTTCGCTGGTGCGACCTGGCTGGAAGTTAGCTTGACACCTGATGCGGGAGAACAGAACCTAGAGATTACTGGGTATCTCGTCTACCCAATTGTTTCAGCACTGATTCTGCTCCAAGCAGCTTCGCTTCTGGCAACATTCTTCACGCCACTGATAGTCGGCCGAATCATTGCTGGGGTTCTCACACCAGTCATGGTCATTCATGGTGTTTTTGTGGCATTGAATTTAGAGCAGGCGTTCCAAACTGCGGTTTCTGCGCAGATAGCTGAAATCACCGGGGTAGTTGGAGCTGATAGCCAGCTTCAGTTCGTGGCTTTTGCCGGGGACACATACTTGTGGGTCGCATATTTGGCAGCCTTGGTTTTGAACTCGGTCATTCTTGGAGCGAAAGCTCTAGTGAAACTCAAACCCGCTGTTGCAAAAGTCGCTGAAGGACCCGAGGATTCCATCGGGGATCTATGGGAGTCACAGAAATAGCATTAGCTTTGGTACTCTAGTTAGCAAGAGGAGATTATATGTCTGACAACCAAACCGAGCCAGGTCACGGCGATTCCGTTGCCGCCTGGACCACCGTAAGCATCATCATTGCAGCGTTTGCATTTGGCACTCTGTTTTTCTGGCTGGACATCGCTGCCCTGGTTTGGGCTTCAGCTGGGCTCGCACTCGTTGGCGTGGGCTTGGGTGTTTACCTTCGCAAGGCCGGCTATGGAGTCGGCGGATCAAAGTCCAAGCACTAAGTGCTTGACTCCCTATACGCCGGGGCAGTAGCTGATGCCGCTGCAAGACAAGAGTTACTTGGCATCTCGAGGGTTGAAAAGTTAGCTCTAGCCACCCCACCAGCCATTGATGCAGTTCAAACGCTTTCAGCCGGAGAGACCATTCGGGTGATTGCTGAGATAAAGAGGGCGAGCCCGTCCAAGGGACAATTGGCCGAGATCTCTAATCCTGCTGAGCTTGCTAGAACTTATGAAGATGCAGGTGCTTCGGCGATAAGCGTACTGACAGAACAGAGGTCCTTTTTAGGAAGCCTCGATGACCTCGACATGGTTCGAAGAAATGTTACCCTGCCAGTTCTGCGGAAAGATTTCATAGCCAATGAGTATCAAGTGCTGGAAGCTCGGGCGCATGGTGCCGACATTGTTCTGCTGATTGCGGCTGGCCTTGAGCCTGAATTACTTGGTCGACTAAAGACTCTCATCGAGACCCTTGGCATGACTGCCTTTATCGAAACGCACAATAAGGCTGAAGTTGAACTGTCAGCAGAGATGGGCGCAAAGCTTGTTGGCATCAACGCTCGAGACTTGTCAACATTTGAGACAGACAGAGGACTTTTTGAAGAACTCGCTAGCTTTCTTCCCAAGGACTGTGTAAAGGTTGCTGAATCTGCTGTTAGAGGGATTTCAGACGTTGAAGCTTACGCCGCTGCAGGTGCTGATTGTGTATTGGTAGGCGAAGCTCTTGTGACAGGGGATGCGAGCTCGCTTCTGGGGTCCTTTACCCAAATACCAAAGGCATAGACTTTTAGGATGGCGCAGAAACTCTCCGAGCAGGTCGGTCCCTACTTTGGGGATTTTGGCGGTCGGTTCGTACCAGAATCTCTCATCGGCGCCTTAGACGAACTTGATGCGACTTATAAGCAGGCAAAATCCGACCCTGATTTCGTTAGAGAACTTGCTCGACTGCACAAGACGTACACTGGGCGACCATCAATCATTACCGAAGCGCCAAAGTTTGCAAGTTCAATTGGCGATATTCGAGTGTTTCTAAAGCGCGAGGATTTGAACCACACCGGCTCTCACAAGATTAATAACGTTCTTGGGCAGGCTCTTCTTGCGAAGCGAATGGGTAAAACCAGGATCATTGCAGAAACGGGAGCTGGCCAGCATGGAGTCGCAAGCGCAACCGCTGCAGCGCTTCTTGGCCTGGAGTGTGTTGTCTATATGGGTGAAGTCGACACAGTAAGACAGGCACTGAATGTCGCTCGCATGAGGCTCTTAGGTGCGGAAGTTGTAGCCGTAACCACTGGTTCAAGAACCCTGAAAGATGCAATCAATGAGGCGTTAAGAGATTGGGTTGCCAATGTTGAAAACACACACTACCTCTTAGGAACAGTTGCTGGGCCTCACCCGTTTCCAACTATGGTTCGCGATTTCCACTCTGTCATTGGCATAGAAGCCAGGCAGCAAATGCTGGAAGAATTTGACTCTTTGCCTGATGTAGTTGCGGCGTGTGTTGGTGGGGGTTCAAATGCAATAGGCATTTTTCACGCTTTCTTAGATGATGAAAAGGTTCGACTTGTAGGGATGGAAGCTGCCGGTGACGGAATTGAGACACTTCGTCATGCAGCCACCCTAAGCATGGGGCGACCAGGAGTTCTCCACGGAGCCAAGAGTTATCTTCTTCAAGATGAAGATGGGCAGACTCTTGAATCTCACTCGATATCTGCAGGCTTGGACTACCCGGGAGTGGGACCAGAGCATTCCTGGCTAAAAGACATCGGCCGCGCCGAATATATTCCCGTCACGGACACAGAAGCAATGGCGTCGTTGAAACTGCTCAGTCAAACAGAGGGAATAATCCCTGCAATTGAAACAGCGCACGCGCTAGCGGGAATTGAGAAACTTCTTCCCTCTCTTAAGCCTGGAGCAAAGGTTCTTATCAATCTCAGTGGGCGTGGTGACAAAGACATGGAAACTGCTGCCAAGTACTTCGAGTTGATCAAATGAGCAAGACCGAAAAAACACTTAAGGCGAACCGATCAACCGGTGGCTCCCTAATTGGATACTTCCCACTCGGATACCCAACATTAGATGAGTCCGTAGAAGCAGCCGTTGCTATGTGTGAAGCTGGTGTAGACGTTCTAGAGCTCGGGATCCCATACAGCGATCCGGTTATGGATGGTCTGGTCATTCAAGAGGCGACAGAGATTGCATTGGCAAATGGATTCAAACTCAAAGATACATTTGATGCCGTGCGGGCTGTAGCGGCTCGAGTTGAAGCCCCAGTGTTAGTTATGACTTATTGGAACCCTGTAATGCAGTATGGCGAACAGAAATTTGCTGAGGCCCTTGCAGAATCTGGTGCCGCTGGTGCAATTACACCCGACCTTATTCCGGATGAAGCAGCTACTTGGATTAGGGCGACGGATTCTCTCGGGCTTGACAGGGTTTTCCTTGCGACACCAACATCCTCAGGGGAGAGAACTGGTCGTGCCTGCGATAGTTCGAGAGGTTTTGTCTACGCGGTCTCGACCATGGGCATTACTGGAGCAAGAGATGATCTTGATCAGAATGCAAAGAAGGTTGTATCACAAGTGCGCTCTCAGTCACCCGAATCGATGACTGCCGTTGGGATTGGTGTTTCTACTGCATCACAGGTACGAGAGATCAACGGTTATGCCGACGGGGCCATCGTAGGGTCAGCTTTCGTGCGGGCTTATCAACAAGGAGGCCTTGACGCTTTGCGCTCAAAGGTCTCCGAACTAGCAAAGGGAAAAAACAAGTGAACAAGTTCATCATCGCCGCAATTCCATCGCCTGAAATTAGCTACATAGAGCTTGGGCCGATAAGGCTTCATTTCTATGCGCTGTTTATTCTGAGTGGAATAATCCTTGCGCTGGTACTCACAGAGTCAAGACTAAGAACCCGTGGCGCCGAGTCTGGTGTAGCACTTGATATTTCCTTGTGGGCTATTCCTTTCGGAATTCTGGGAGGTCGCTTCTTTCACGTAGTGACTCATCCAAACGATTACTTCTTCCCGGGCGCAGACCTCTTGGCCGTTTTTAGAATCTGGGAGGGCGGACTAGCAATTTACGGCGCTCTGATCTTTGGAGCGCTCGGCGCCTTTATCGGCTCTAGAGCAGCCGGCATTAAGTTCACTTCATACCTAGATGCTGTTGCGCCTGGTGTCTTGCTTGCTCAGGCGATTGGCCGTTGGGGTAACTACTTCAATAACGAGCTTTTTGGGACCCCCACTGACTTGCCTTGGGGTCTTGAGATACCAAGCAGTAATCCTGCCTACCCAGTTGGTTTGCCTGAAGGAGTTCTTTTTCACCCGACTTTTCTATACGAGTCGATTTGGTCGCTTGCGGGTGTGGCTATTTTGTTGGCAGCGGACAAGAGATTCAATCTGCGGTGGGGAAAGATGCTGGGCTTGTATCTGGTCTACTACTCCGTCGGGCGAGTTTGGATCGAGGCTATCCGTATCGATCCGAGTGAAATCGTACTTGGACTCCGAATCAACATTTGGTCAGCAATCGTTGGGATAACCATAGGATTGGTCATCCTTTTCGTTCAATCCAGGCGGCATCCAGGTCTCGAATCCTCTGTCTACAGGCCTGGTAAACAACCAGCTGACGTTGTGGCGGGGGATCGAGCCAAGGCCGAAGCAGAACCTGAAAACGTTCCCGGTAACGAGAGCGATGAAGGCAATAAGCTAGTATCTGATAAGTAGCCCTACAGGGCCCACAGACGGCATCAAAAGTGCCTGGTTCCAGTTTTCTAACTAACTGTCGTACGGGCCAGCGTTGTCCCTTCAAACTTTTTTGATTGGAGTGATGCATGCGCGCGGTTTCACCATTTGAACGATTCGGCACCTTTCCACACTCCGGCCTGTATAAACAGGAAGCTGAGAAAGATGCCTGTGGGCTGGCTATGGTCGCAACGCTTCGCGGCACTGCCGGGTACGACATTATCGAAACTGCCCTAAACGCTCTTCGCAATCTCGAACATCGCGGCGCTATTGGTTCGGATGCGGGAACAGGTGATGGAGCTGGGATCTTGTTGCAGGTTCCCGATGCCTTTCTGCGTAGTCAACTCCAGATTGATCTACCCAATGCAGGCAATTATGGTGTTGGTCTTGTATTTGAATCCATTGATTCAGGCGAACGCGCCGATGACCGTAAGAAGTTTGAAAGCCTCGCTCAGTCAGAAGGCTTGAAGGTTCTAGCTTGGCGTGAGGTACCTACAAATCCTGAGGTACTTGGAGATCTCGCAAGAGAAGCTATGCCATTTATCAGCCAGGTTTTTGTATCTAGTACGACTGGAGCAATTGAATTAGATCTTGAGCGGGCTCTTTTCAGACTTCGAAAAAGAAGTGAGCGCGAGATCGGTCTATACCATCCGTCTCTTTCAGCGAGAACCATTGTCTACAAGGGAATGGTTACAACTTTGCAACTTGAACCATTCTTTTCCGACCTAAGCGATAGGTCGATGGTTTCAACCCTGGCTTTAGTTCACTCACGCTTCTCCACTAATACTTTTCCTTCTTGGCCTCTGGCACATCCCTACAGAATGATTGCTCACAATGGTGAGATCAACACTGTTCGAGGCAACAGAAACTGGATGAAGGCTAGAGAAGCGCAACTTTATTCGGAGCTGTTAGGAGACATCGACTCTCTCAAGCCGATCATTACTCCTGGTGCTAGTGATAGCGCATCTTTTGATGAAGTTGTGGAGCTTTTGTATCTGGCTGGGCGCTCATTGCCTCATGCAATGATGATGATGATTCCTGAGGCTTGGGAAAAGCACACCGACATAGATCCTGCCCGTCGAAGTTTCTATGAGTACCACTCAATGTTGATGGAAGCTTGGGATGGTCCCGCTGCAGTTATTTTCACCGACGGTTCTCTTGTTGGTGCCACACTAGACCGAAATGGTTTGAGACCAGGTCGCTACATCATTACCGAAGATGGTTTGGTTGTTCTTGCTTCTGAAATTGGCGTTGCAGACATTGAGCCCTCAAAGATTGTTCGAAAGGGACGATTACAACCAGGCAAGATGTTCCTAGTAGACACCGCCGCCGGTCGGATAATCGAGGACGATGAAATCAAGGCGGAGATTGCTGCTCAGGAACCTTGGGATTCTTGGTTAGGGCAAAACAGAATCAACCTTCGAGATCTCCCTGAGCGCGAGCACATTGCACACACTCCTTCATCGGTAAACAGACGTCAGCGTACATTCGGATATACCGAAGAGGAGCTCAAGATTCTTCTTAGACCAATGGCACTCGCGGGAGCAGAACCATTAGGGGCCATGGGATCTGACACACCCATCGCAGCAATAAGCGACAGGCCAAGACTTCTATTCGATTACTTCGTCCAGCAATTTGCCCAGGTCACAAATCCTCCATTGGATGCCATTCGTGAAGAGGTTGTCACTTCCTTAAGTACGGGTATTGGGCCTGAGCGGAACCTCTTGGCTGCAGGTCCGTCCCACGCGGCACAAGTCATTCTGGATTTTCCTGCTCTGAGCAACGACGAACTTGCAAAGATTAAGCACATAGACGAGATTCCTGGAAGCGGGGAAGCGTTTGTAGTCCAGGGGCTCTACCGGGTATCAGATGGCGCGGAAGCACTTGAAGCTCGTCTGGCAAAGATCAACATCGAGGTTGATGCCGCAATAGACGATGGCATCACGTACCTTATTCTTTCTGACCGAAACTCAAATAGAGACCTAGCTCCAATCCCTTCGTTGCTTCTGACTTCATCTGTTCACCACCACCTGATTCGTACTGGTCGCAGAACCATGGTTGGTCTCGTTGTTGAGGCCGGTGACGTGCGTGAAGTTCATCACGTTGCGGCTCTTGTTGGATATGGAGCAGCTGCCGTAAACCCGTATCTGGCTCTTGAATCAGTTGAACTAATGGTGAAAGACGGAACCCTGGAAGGTATCAGCTTTGAACAGGCTGCTGGAAATCTAATCAAGTCACTTGGTAAAGGTGTGCTGAAGATTATGTCGAAGATGGGGATTTCAACTGTTTCTTCTTACAGTGGAGCGCAGTGCTTTGAAGCTATCGGACTAAACCCGGAAGTAATTGACAAGTACTTCACTGGCACTATCTCTCAACTTGGTGGTATCGGAATCGAGGTTCTCCACCAGGAGATTGCTGCAAGGCATTCGAGTGCTTACCCCGTCGAGCGGGCCGTAAACATTCATCGCAACCTAGAAGTCGGTGGTGAGTACCAGTGGCGCAGAGAGGGTCCTCCTCATCTGTTCAACCCTGAGACTGTTTTCAAGCTCCAACATTCAACAAAGTCCAAGCGCTATGACATCTTCAAGCAGTACACAAAATCTGTTGACGATCAGGCAGAGCGTCTTATGACTCTTCGCGGTCTATTCGAGTTCAAGAACGACGTCAGGCCGGCTGTTCCAGTTGATGAAGTAGAACCCGTCAGTGAAATCGTGAAGCGGTTCTCAACTGGTGCCATGAGTTACGGTTCGATCTCCCAGGAAGCTCACGAGACTCTCGCTATCGCGATGAACCGTCTCGGTGCTAAATCGAATACTGGCGAAGGGGGCGAAGACTTAGAGCGCCTTCTTGACCCAGAACGCCGCAGCGCAATCAAACAAGTAGCTTCCGGTCGATTCGGTGTAACAAGCATGTACCTATCGAATGCTGATGACATCCAAATCAAGATGGCGCAAGGCGCTAAACCTGGTGAGGGCGGTCAGCTAGCTGCTAACAAGATTTATCCATGGATTGCGAAGACGCGTCACTCTACTCCTGGTGTTGGTCTTATCTCGCCGCCGCCTCATCACGATATTTATTCAATCGAGGATTTGAAGCAGCTGATTTTCGACCTTAAGCGCGCAAACTCGTCTGCCCGAGTTCACGTCAAGCTAGTAAGCCAAGTAGGTATCGGAACTGTCGCAGCGGGTGTCGCGAAAGCCAAAGCCGATGTGATTCTTGTATCCGGTCATGACGGTGGCACAGGCGCATCGCCATTGAATTCACTCAAGCACGCAGGTACTCCTTGGGAGCTAGGTTTAGCGGAAACGCAACAGACCCTGATGCTGAACGGGCTTCGAGACAGAGTATCCGTGCAAGTAGATGGCCAGATGAAAACCGGCAAAGACGTAGTTGTCGCTGCCCTTCTCGGCGCTGAAGAATATGGTTTCGCAACTGCACCGCTAGTAGTTTCAGGCTGCATTCTGATGAGAGTATGTCATCTCGACACGTGTCCAGTTGGGGTAGCGACTCAGAATCCGGTTCTTCGGGAAAGATTCAGCGGCAAACCAGAATTCGTCGTGAACTTCTTTGAGTTCTTAGCCCAAGAAGTTCGTGAAATCCTAGCGAGCCTAGGTTTTAGATCACTTGATGAGGCAATTGGTCAAACAGATCTACTTGATGTGAATCGCGCCATATCTCACTGGAAGGCAGATGGCCTGGATCTCACTCCTATCCTTCAAGGATCAGGCATGGGAGTGAATGCCCCGAAACGTCGTTTCACTACGCAGAATCACGAACTTGAGAAGCACTTCGATCACAAACTGATATCAGCCTCAGAGAGAGCTCTGGAAGACGCTCAGCCAGTTCTGATCGAGCTTCCAATTCGCAACACTGAACAAGCTGTTGGAACAATGCTTGGGCATGAAATCACAAAGCGATTTGGTGCAGAAGGACTAGCGGACTCGACTATTCAGGTCACTCTTCGTGGCTCGGCAGGCCAATCGTTTGGAGCTTTTATCCCACGAGGCCTGAAACTAACCTTGATTGGTGACTCGAACGACTACGTCGGTAAGGGTCTTAGTGGCGGCACCATTGTGGTTCGCCCGGACGAGACATCAGGTTTTCCTGCTGAAGAAAACATTATCGCCGGCAACGTAATTGGTTACGGAGCCACAAGTGGCTCTATGTATCTTTCAGGAATGGTGGGAGAGCGCTTCTTGGTTCGAAACTCCGGAGCAACTGCTGTTGCTGAAGGAGTAGGGGATCATGCCCTCGAGTACATGACTGGTGGGCGAGCGGTTATTCTCGGTCGGACTGGCAGAAACCTAGGTGCCGGAATGAGCGGCGGTTATGCTTTCGTCTACAAACTAAGGCCTGAGCTGGTGAACCCTGAAGCAATCAAGGCAGACGACCTTCGCATACTCAAGCTTGACGCTGCGTTGTCGGAGGAGCTAAAGCAGCTAGTTTCTAACCACGCAAGAGAAACTGGGTCACTACTTGCTAAGAGGATTCTTGAAAACTTCGAGCAAGAGTCCGAGTTGTTCTCTGTGGTAATGCCGACGGACTTCGCAAGTGTTAGTGAGATTCGCGGAGCAGCTTCAATGCAGGGTCTTGACCCTGATGGTGATGTTGTTTGGAAGCGGATTCTGGAGGCAACAAATGGCTGACCCAAGAGGCTTTCTAAAAACCACCGAACGCAAAACAGCCGAGCGTAGACCAGTTCCAATTCGAATCATGGACTGGAAAGAAGTCTATGAACGCAGGAATTCCGAAGTGGTTCAGAATCAAGCTGGACGGTGCATGGACTGTGGCGTACCCTTTTGCCATCATGGCTGCCCACTAGGAAACTTAATTCCAGAATGGAACGACGCCGTCTGGCGTAAAGACGGCAAGAATGCTATCGAACGCCTTCATGCCACTAACAACTTCCCTGAGTTCACTGGAAGGCTTTGCCCCGCCCCTTGCGAATCAAGTTGTGTCTTAGCCATCAACCAGCCGGCGGTGACAATTAAGGAAATTGAAGTTTCGATCATTGATGATGCCTTTGACAATGGTTGGGTGCAGGTGCATGCCCCTGAGCGGCTAACTGGAAAAACAGTTGCTGTTGTTGGATCTGGACCAGCCGGCTTGGCTGCAGCTCAACAGCTAGCTCGAGCGGGGCATACTGTCGCAGTTTTTGAGAAGGATGATCGCGTAGGAGGCCTCCTCAGGTACGGAATTCCTGACTTCAAAATGGAGAAGCAGCACATTGACCGGCGTTTAGCACAACTGGAGGCTGAGGGTGTCCGGTTCAGAGTTGGGGTTGAGATCGGTAAAGACATCTCTTGGACAGATCTTCGAAGACGGTATGACGCAGTTTTGATCGCCACTGGAGCGTCATTGCCGCGAGATCTTCAAGTACCTGGTCGAGAACTTGAGGGTGTTCATTTCGCAATGGAGTACCTAACTCAGGCTAATCGCGTGGTGGCAGGGCTGCCTGTTGCTAACCAGATAACTGCCGAAGGCAAGAACGTAGTTATTCTCGGCGGAGGAGACACCGGAGCCGATTGTCTCGGAACGGCAACAAGACAAGGCGCCAAGAGTGTGACCACATTAGCTATTGGTGCGCGTCCCCCCGAGGAAAGGTCTGATGCTCAGCCTTGGCCAACTTTCCCAAGTTTGTTCGAAGTAAGCAGTGCTCACGAAGAGTTTGGTGACAGGAAGTATTTGTCATCCACAGTGGAGCTAATCGGAAGCGCTGGGAGAGTTTCTGGAATAAGAATCGCTGATACTTCATTTGTAGACGGAAAGCGCGTTCCAACTCCTGGCACAGAGAGGGTGCTTGAAGCAGATCTTGTGCTCCTGGCTCTCGGTTTCTCTGGTCCTGAGGTGGAACCATGCGTAGCAGAGATTCAAATTCCACTTGACGACAGGTCAAATTTCGCACGGAAAGATGATTTCGCCACCTCGGTTGAAGGTGTCTTTGTTGCAGGTGACGCGGGAAGGGGTCAATCTCTTATCGTGTGGGCTATCGCAGAAGGACGTGCCGCCGCCGCTACTATTGACTTGTTCCTTGAAGGAACTACTGAACTGCCTTCACCGGTGAAGGCCTCTGACCAACCAATCTCGGTCTACAGCTAACAACGGCCAAAAGCCACTGAAGGAAAACGGAACTAATGAGACGCGCAAAGATTGTTGCAACCCTAGGCCCTGCAAGCTCGAGCTATGAGCAGATAAAGGCAATCATTGATGCCGGTGTCGACGTGGCAAGAATGAACCTAAGTCACGGAAGCCACGAGGTTCATGAGGGTATCTACAAGACTGTTCGAAAAGCTGCTGAGGACTCCGGCAAGCCCATCGGGATATTTGTCGACCTGCAGGGGCCCAAGATTCGTCTAGCTAAGTTTAAGGACGGTCCCGTACATCTTGAAAAGGGAGCCACATTCAAGATCACAACCGAAGAGGTCGATGGTGATGTAAACATTTGCGGTACGACTTTCAAGGGCCTACCCGAAGACGTCAAGCCAGGGGACATTCTGTTGATTGATGACGGAAAAGTGCGCCTGCGAGCAACGGAGGTCACAAAGACTACAGTCACCACAGAGGTTGAGATTGCAGGCGATGTTTCAAACAATAAGGGCATCAACCTTCCTGGAGTCGCGGTAAACGTTCCTGCACTTTCCGAGAAAGATGAGGGGGATCTTCGTTGGGCCCTAAAGGTCGGAGTCGACATGATCGCTCTTTCTTTCGTGCGTAATGCCTCAGACATAGTTCGAGTCCACGAGATCATGAAGGAAGAAGGCAGGACTCTTCCCGTAATTGCAAAGATTGAGAAGCCTCAGGCCGTTGAGAATCTAGAAGAGATTATTGACGCCTTCGACGGCATCATGGTTGCACGTGGTGACTTGGGAGTGGAGCTTCCTCTTGAACAGGTCCCTCTGGTACAGAAAAGAGCAGTTGAACTAGCAAGAAGATGGGCTAAACCTGTCATCGTGGCGACGCAAATGCTTGAGTCCATGATTCACGCAAGTATTCCAACCCGTGCGGAAACCAGCGACGTAGCAAATGCTGTCCTTGACGGTGCGGACGCATTGATGCTCTCGGGTGAAACCAGTGTTGGTGAATTCCCTGTTGAGACTGTTGCGACTATGGCCAAGATTATTGAACACACTGAGGACAACGGACTCGACCGTATTCCTAGCCTTGGAACCAAGCCTCACACCCATGCGGGTGCAGTGTCGCTTGCAGCCATGGAGATTGCTGAATTACTTGGTTCCAAGTTTGTCTGCGTCTTTACCGAGAGCGGCGATTCTCTGAAGCGGATCTCACGCCTTCGATCTTCTGTACCCGTTCTGACCTTCACACCGAACAAGGATGTCGCACATCGACTCTCGTTGGTTTGGGGTTCTCGCACCTTCTTGGTACCGAAGGTGGATCACACTGACGGCATGTTTGACCAAGTCGACACAACCGTTCTTGAAGAAGGTCTTTGCAAAGCTGGCGATGAAGTGGTGGTCGTGGCGGGTACCCCGCCTGGTGTATCTGGCTCTACCAACACCCTACGTGTTCATAAGGTGGGCTCAGGCGCAACGAACTGAGGAAAATGTGGTGCCGGAAGTGGGATTTGAACCCACACGTCCTTTCGAACAAAGCATTTTGAGTGCTCCGCGTCTGCCGTTCCGCCATTCCGGCCGGTACCACGTCTTGAAGTCTAATGGGTTTTATACATCTCTATTTCGCGCAGGTGCAATATAGTTAGCGTCATGGCAGAGCAAACCATCAAAAGACGAGTCGTCGTCGCAGAGGACGAGTCCCTAATTCGCATGGACATCGTCGAAACGCTACGCGATCAGGGCTTTGAGGTTGTTGGCGAGGCTGGCGATGGAAACAAAGCGGTCGAGCTTGCAACAGAACTCAAGCCAGACCTGATGGTGATGGACATCAAAATGCCAGATCTTGACGGATTGTCAGCTGCTGAGAAAATTGCCGAGCTGAAGATTCCTGTTGTGCTTCTAACTGCCTTTAGTCAGCAAGAACTGATTACGCGCGCAGCTGAAGTCGGCGCAATGGCATTTTTAGTCAAGCCTTTTTCACCGCAAGACCTTCTTCCAGCGATTGAAATCGCGCTGTCTAGGCATTCGCAGCTTCTGACCCTGGAGGCAGAGATACAAGACCTAGGCGAGAGGTTGGAAACTCGCAAGCTCGTGGAACGCGCTAAGGGAGTACTAAGCGAGAAAATGAAGCTCACCGAGCCAGAGGCGTTTCGCTGGATTCAGAAAGCGTCCATGGATAGACGCCTTAGCATGGCAGATGTTGCGAGAACTGTTTTGGATCAGCTCGAGAAGTAGTTAGCTTTTTCGAATCAGATTAGTGATGCGTACAGTAGAGCAGCGCTCACCTTTTTCGTTGGTCACAACTATCTCGTGAACGGCAAGAGTCTTTCCTAGGGAAATTGCCGTGGCGACACCTGTCACGACGCCATCAACTGCAGACTTTGAGTGAGATGCCGAAATCTCAATGCCGACAGCGTAGGCGTCTGGACCAGCCCAAACGTTCGCTGCGAATGAACCCAACGTCTCTCCAAGAACCAAATAGGCACCACCATGGAGTAGACCCCTGGGTTGAGTGTTGCCAGAAACTGGCATCGTTGCAACTGCGCGCTCTGCGCTTAGTTCGAGAATCTCTATTCCCATTTTCTGAGCAAGTTCACCCACACCGCGCTTTTCAGCAAGACGCTTTGCTTCTTCACTAAGAATTGGTTCTGGCATTCCAGCCCAGCCTTTCAAGGGAACTCAACAACTAACAAAGTAGGCTAGCCGTTGTGAGTAATAAGCCTACCCTTCTACTAATTGATGGTCATTCTTTGGCCTTTAGGGCTTTCTATGCATTGAATCCGTCAAACTTTCGTACTCCCGACGGACAGCACACAAACGCAGTCCACGGATTTATCTCAATGCTGCTTAATCTACTTGAGGGTGAGAAACCAACTCATTTAGCGGTGGCTTTCGATATCTCAGGGCCATCTTTTCGAGCGATCGAGTATCCAGAGTACAAAGGGAATCGAGGCGAGACGCCAGAGGAGTTTTACGGCCAGACAGAGCTTTTAGAAGAAGCGATGAAGGCAATGAACATCACAACGCTTACGAAGAAGGATTACGAGGCAGACGACATCTTGGCCTCAATGGCCGATCAAGCCGCTGCAGCTGGGTACAAGGTGCTTGTGGTTTCTGGTGACCGAGACACCTTTCAACTAATCGGCGATAACACCACGATTTTGTATCCAATAAAAGGTGTTATGAACCTTGCACGTATGAATGATGAAGCTGTAGTTGAGCGCTACGGAATCCACGCGAAACAGTATCCAGATCTTGCAGCACTTGTGGGCGAGACCAGCGACAATCTTCCAGGCATTCCCGGAGTGGGACCAAAAACAGCGGCTAAGTGGCTTCAGGCTTATGGCGATCTCAGTACTGTGCTTGCAAAGGCAGATGAGATTCCTGGCAAAGTAGGCGAATCACTTCGTGAACATCGTGAACTTGCAGTAAGAAATCGCCGACTCAATCACCTTGTACGTGATTTAGATCTTGGACTGGAATTTGACTCATTACGGCTAACCTCCGTCGACGAGGCCAAAGTGAAAAGCGTGTTCACAAAGATGCACTTTAAAACCCTCACTGAGCGTGTCCTCCGACTTCGCGGCGCAAACGGTAGCCAAACCATTGGGCTGAATTCCGCTCCAACCGCTGCAACTACCGAAGCTGTTGTGGAGGTGGAGAAGATTTTTGACACTGTCGAAGTTCCTGAAGCGCGCTCAGTGTCTTCGAAGGATGTTCTGGCTTGGCTTAGTAAGCAATCAGTTGTTGGTCTTGAGCTTGAAGAGCAAGGTGAATCGCTTGTATTTGGCTTTGCATCACAAACTGAGCGTCTGTCCCTTTCTGGGGCAGCTGAGCAGGAGCTCCTTGCTTGGATAAAAAGTTCATCTCCCAAAGTTCTTTTCGATCTCAAAGGAACAAGACGCATTCTCTTGTCACACGGCCTGGACATCAATGGGGTAGTCGACGATGTACTTTTGCTTGCGTATCTTCTAAACCCTGTTCGCCGAAACTACTATGTCGATGACATTGCTCTCGAGCAGCTTGGCTTAGCTATTGAGCGCTCTGACCCCAACCAGCTAATTCCCGAGGCTGCTGCTGACCCAAGCCTCGACGCATGGTTGGCAATTACTCTTGCCCCTGGCATGCGGGCCAAAATTGACAAACAAGGACAGCTTGACGTCTACGAGAAAATAGAGCTTCCCAGCTCTATGACTTTATCCGCCATGGAGTCAGAAGGCATATCAATTGACGTCAAAAAGCTCAAAGCTCTTTTCGAAGCTCTTTCGTCTGAAGTTGCTGTGATTGCAAAAGATGCTTACGCGATTATCGGAAAAGAGATTAATCTTGCATCTCCTAAGCAGCTACAGACTGTACTCTTTGACGAACTAGGCATGACCGGTACTAAATCTTTGAAGACAGGATTTTCGACAAATGCCGCCGCGCTTACTGAGTTGTTTGAACTAAATGGACACCCGTTCTTGGAGAAGCTACTGGCGCATCGAGACTCGACGAAGCTAAAGCAGATGGTCGAGACGCTCTTGAACGCGGTAGAAGATGATTCGAAGATCCATACAACTTACGTTCAAACTGGCACCTCGACCGGGAGACTGAGTTCCGAGAATCCTAACCTGCAGAACATTCCGATAAGGAATCCTCGAGGGGCGCAAATACGTGACTCTTTTGTAGCTTCGGAAGGCTTCGAAACTCTATTGACAGCCGACTATTCTCAAATTGAAATGCGAATAATGGCTCATCTTTCGGAGGATCCAGGGCTGATTGAGGCATTCAATAAAGGGGAGGACCTGCATCGCTTCGTTGGGTCAAGAATATTTGCAGTTGAGCCCAAAGATGTGACATCCGAGATGAGAGCACAAGTTAAGGCGATGAGCTACGGGCTTGTGTATGGGCTGAGCGAGTATGGTTTGGCCAAACAACTCGGCCTTTCCAATGCTGACGCCAAGCAGCTAATGAAGGATTACTTTGAGCGGTTTGGCGGTGTAAGGCGGTATTTGGCAAAGGTAGTTGAAGATGCGAAGTCCGTCGGCTATACCAGAACGCTTCATGGTCGACGCAGACCCTTTGACGACCTCAATAGCAAGATCTTTCAAGTCCGTGAAAACGCAAGAAGAGCTGCTCTCAATGCTCCGATCCAAGGAACCGCCGCTGACATCATGAAACTTGCTATGAATGCCATTGGTGAAGGAATGGCTAACCAAGGCTTGAAATCTCGAATGCTCCTCCAGGTGCATGACGAACTGGTGTTTGAGGTCGCTAAGGGTGAGCTGGAAGGCCTTCGAGAGCTCGTTGAGGACAAAATGGCTAATGTAGTGAAGCTTTCTGTTCCTTTAGATGTTCAAATCGGGACCGGTAAGAGCTGGGATGAGGCCGGGCACTAGGCCTTGGTTTGAGCTATTTATCTGCACTAAGCTGATAGGGCGCCTAGGCGCATGACCCTTATCCGCTGTTGCGGTGGAAATCAATTCTTTTGAATAAAGGCATTGAGACTATCGCGACCTGAGTAAACAAATAATGGAGTACCAATCTCTATGACCACTGAAACAACCACCAAGGCACCTAAGCAGGTAGCCATCAACGACATCGGCACCGCTGAAGACTTTCTAGCTGCAGTCGAAAAGACTCTAAAGTTCTTCAATGACGGAGACCTCATCGAGGGAACTGTTGTAAAAATTGACCGCGACGAGGTTCTACTTGACGTTGGTTACAAGACTGAGGGTGTTATTCCCTCTCGCGAACTTTCAATTCGGCACGACGCCGACCCAGGAGACATTGTTTCCGTTGGCGACAAAATCGAGGCTCTTGTTCTTCAGAAGGAAGACAAAGAAGGCCGACTTATTCTTTCAAAGAAGCGCGCACTTTACGAGCGTGCTTGGGGCGATGTTGAGAAGGTTAAGGAAGCTGACGGCACAGTGACTGGAGTAGTCATTGAAGTAGTCAAGGGTGGGCTAATCGTAGACATCGGTCTCCGTGGATTCCTTCCAGCTTCCTTGATCGAACTCCGCCGTGTTCGTGATCTAGGCCCATACCTAGGTCAAGAAGTAGAGGCGAAGATTCTAGAACTGGACAAGAACAGCAACAACGTTGTTCTTTCTCGACGCGCTCTTCTAGAGCAGAGCCAGTCAGCTTCACGCTCAACCTTCCTCGCAGATCTGGCTAAGGGTCAGATTCGCACAGGTGTTGTTTCGTCGATCGTAAACTTCGGTGCATTTATTGACCTTGGTGGTGTGGACGGTCTAGTTCACGTGTCAGAGCTTTCATGGAAGCACATTGAACACGCTTCCGAGGTTGTGGAAATTGGTCAGGAAGTCACCGTTGAGGTTCTAGAAGTTGACCAGGACCGCGAGCGTGTATCGCTTTCCTTGAAGGCGACTCAAGAAGATCCATGGCAGGTATTTGCTCGAACACATTCAATCGGACAGTACGCTCCAGGTAAGGTCACCAAGCTTGTTCCATTCGGCGCTTTCGTTCGCGTAGCTGATGGCATTGAGGGCTTAGTGCACATCTCAGAGCTATCAACTAAGCACATCGAATTGGCTGAGCAAGTTGTGGCTGTCAACCAGGACGTTTTCGTCAAGGTTATTGACATCGATCTTGACCGTCGCCGAATCTCCCTGTCGCTGAAGCAGGCCCTTGAAGAGGTAAACCCAGAAGGAACCGACTTCAACCCAGCACTTTACGGAATGTATGCCGAGTATGACGATAAGGGACAGTACAAATACCCAGACGGATTTGACGCTGCAACCGGCGAATGGCAGCCAGGGCATGAAGAAGCTCGAGCCAAGTGGGAGAAGGAATACTCTGAGGCTCACGCACGCTGGGAAGAGCACAAGAAGCAGGTTGCGGTCGCAAACAAACTTGCAGCTACCCTTCCTGATCTGCCAGCTCCAAGTGCAGCTGCTGCAACAGATTCTCACACCAGCGAATCAGACGAAGCGGTAAGCGCAGGAACACTCTCAGACGACGCTTCCTTGAGCGCGCTTCGTGACAAGCTAAGCGACAAAGAGTAGTTCGATTTGAAAATTGAGATCCGGGGACTGGCTAATGGCTGGTCCCCGGTTCTTTGTTTGTAGGCTGGTGGAATGTTCCTAGTTGGTCTAACTGGCGGTATCGCTTCTGGCAAGTCAACGGTGTCTGGCATGCTCGCTAAATTTGACAATGAGATTATCGACGCCGACCAGGTAGCAAGAGAAGTCGTTGAACCAGGCACTGAAGGCCTTAGTCGAGTTGTGGAAGAGTTCGGGGAGCAAGTCCTTGATTCAAATGGATCTCTCGATCGTGCCAAACTGGCGAAACTTGTATTCTCAGACGCCAACAAGCGAGTGGCGCTGGAAAGTATTCTTCACCCACTCATAAAAGCTCGAACTTTACAGATGATTGGCAGTAGCACGAAGGGCATAGTTATATACGTAGTGCCTTTGCTAGTCGAAGCTGGAGTCGACTATCCATTCGACTTCGTTGTGACCGTTGAAGCAGGGGTCAAAAATCAGGTTCAGCGCCTGATTGATTGGCGGGGAATGTCAAGGCAAGAGGCGCTGGATCGAATCAAGTCGCAAGCTTCAGAGGGACAAAGAGTTTCTAGAGCGGATGTTCGGCTGGATAGTTCATTGAGTTTGGCAGATCTTGAGCAAGCTGTATCTCAATTGTGGGCTGAAATAGAGTCAAAAGCAGCAGTGAAGGCCGGTCATGGAGCGAACTAGGGCCTTTACTCCCTTCAAAGTTGTAAGTGATTACCAGCCATCTGGGGATCAGCCTGAAGCAATTGCGCAACTCACACAGAAGTTAAACGCAGGTGAGAAGGACGTTGTCCTGATGGGGGCTACGGGAACCGGAAAGTCTGCGACCACCGCTTGGCTAATTGAAGCCGTGCAGCGACCAACACTGGTTATGGCACACAACAAGACACTGGCTGCACAGCTAGTCACCGAGTTTCGGGAAATGTTTCCCAACAATGCTGTTGAGTACTTTGTCAGTTACTACGACTACTACCAACCTGAAGCTTATGTTCCACAAACAGACACTTTCATTGAGAAAGACTCCAGTATCAATGAGGAAGTTGAGCGCCTGAGGTATTCAGCAACAATGAGCTTGCTCTCCCGTAGGGACGTCATCGTTGTTTCCACAGTTTCGTGCATCTATGGATTAGGTGCCCCCAAAGAGTACCTTGATCAGTCCATACCGCTGCAGGTCGGGCAATCTATTGACCGGGATGACCTAATACGAAGGTTTGTGTCCATGCAGTATCAACGAAACGACATCGATTTCTCAAGGGGAAACTTCCGTGTTAAGGGAGATACTCTGGAAATCATTCCGGTGTATGACGAGTACGCCACAAGAGTCGAATTCTTTGGTGATGAGATTGAAGCAATCTTCTCTTTACATCCCCTTACCGGTGACGTGATCAAGCAGCTTGACGCGGTTTCAATATTTCCTGCCAGTCATTACGTAGCTTCTCCAGCCCAGATGGGTAGAGCAATAGAAGCTATTGAGAATGAACTGGCAGAAAGGCTCAGAGAGTTTGAATCGCAGGGCAAACTCTTGGAAGCTCAACGCATCAAGATGCGCACAAACTTTGACTTGGAAATGATTCGTGAGCTTGGCTTCTGCTCGGGGATTGAGAACTACTCGAGACACATCGACGGCCGAGCTGAAGGGGAGCCGCCATCGTGCTTGCTCGACTATTTCCCAGAGGACTTTCTTACTGTCATCGATGAGTCACATGCCACCGTCCCTCAGATTGGCGCTATGTATGAGGGCGACGCATCGAGAAAGAGGACCCTTGTCGAGCACGGATTCCGACTTCCCTCAGCCATGGACAACAGACCGTTGAAGTGGTCTGAATTCCAAACAAGAGTTGGGCAAACTGTTTACTTGTCTGCTACTCCTGGAAAGTATGAGCTCGCCGCAGCGGACGGCGTCGTCGAGCAGATTATCCGCCCAACAGGACTAGTTGACCCGGCAATCATTCTGAAACCAACCAAAGGGCAGATTGACGATCTTCTTGAGGAGATCCGTATACGCTCCGCAAAACAGGAACGTGTTCTTGTTACAACCCTTACAAAGAAAATGGCGGAAGAGCTTACCGATTATCTATCCGAAGCTGGGGTCAAAGTTCGATACCTGCACTCTGATGTTGACACACTAAAGAGAGTTGAGCTCTTACGACAGCTTAGGCAGGGTGTCTACGACGTCCTTGTTGGTATCAATCTTTTGCGCGAAGGACTAGACCTACCAGAAGTTTCACTTGTTGCAATCCTTGACGCAGATAAGGAGGGATTCCTTAGATCCGCGACGTCGCTGATTCAAACTATTGGAAGAGCTGCCAGAAACATCAATGGTGAGGTCCACATGTATGGGGACAACCTGACTGACTCAATGAAGAAAGCTATTGACGAGACAACTCGCCGAAGAGCTAAACAGGTCGCATACAACAAAGCAAAAGGCGTTGATCCACAGCCACTGCAGAAACGAATTGTTGACATCACCGATCAGCTTGAGCGTGAGGAAATTGATACCGCTGAGCTAATCGCTGAATTCGGGCAAGGGAAGGGGCGCAAGAAGCAAGCCGTTCCCCTCAGGTCCAAACGTGGCATTGCATCAATGGCTGAAGATGAGATTATGGCCGTTGTAATTGACCTGGATGCTCAAATGAGGCATGCCGCCAAGGAGCTCCAGTTTGAGCTAGCAGCTCGGCTTAGAGATGAAATTGGTGAGTTAAAGCATGAACTGCGCCAAATGAAGAAGGCTGGACACATCTAAGTTGACCGCGACCACGGGGTTAGGCTGGTAGACGTGAATCCCCAGGCTGACCAATCTCAGGACCTCCTTGTTGTCAAGGGGGCGAGAGTCCACAATCTCCAGAACGTGACTGTAGAGATGCCCAGAAACTCTCTTGTGGTTTTCACTGGACTGTCTGGATCAGGTAAGTCATCGCTAGCCTTTGACACAATATTCGCCGAGGGTCAACGCAGATACGTTGAATCCCTGTCGGCATATGCACGGCAGTTCTTGGGCCAAGTTGACAGGCCCGATGTCGACTTCATCGAAGGTTTATCTCCGGCAGTATCTATTGACCAGAAATCTACAAACAGAAATCCACGCTCAACCGTTGGAACTATAACCGAGATTCATGACTATCTGAGGTTGCTCTGGGCTCGAATAGGTGTTCCATATTGTTCTGAGTGTGGTGAGCAGATAGTCAAGCAGACTCCTCAGCAGATCGTAGACCAAATACTTGAGAATCCAGAGGGAACAAAGTTTCAAGTACTCGCAGAACTTGTCGACCAGAAGAAGGGCGAGTTCGTTGACTTGTTTAAGGAGCTCATTGCTCAAGGTTATGCACGGGCAATGGTAGACGGTGAGACCATCTCACTGGCCGACGCTAAACCCCTAAAGAAATCCTTCAAGCACGACATAGCAGTGGTGGTTGATCGATTGGCGATCAAAGCTGGAATTACCGGTCGTCTAACTGATTCAATCGAAACTGCACTAAAACTTGCAGGGGGAAAAGTCACGATTGATTTCGTTGACCGTAAGGGTAAGGACGCCAAACGCAGTTTCTCAGAACAGATGTCTTGCCCCAATGACCATGTCTTGGCGATTACCGAAATCGAGCCAAGAACCTTTTCATTCAACGCTCCTTTCGGCGCTTGTCAGGAGTGTTCAGGTCTGGGAACAAAAATGGCTGTTGATGCTGACTTGGTTATTGGTGATGTCGAGGCCTCGATTCTTGACGGTGTAATCATTCCTTGGTCCACCCAAGGCAAGGGTCTGTTTCACTACTTCTCGCGAATGCTTCAAGGGTTAGCAAAGGATCTATCGTTTTCTCTAAAAACACCCTGGCAGGACCTTCCAGAGGAAGTCCAGTACGCGATTCTGCATGGAAACGACTTTGACGTTCAGGTCCGATGGAAGAACCGCTATGGTCGAGAGCTTCGCTATACAACCGGTTTCGAAGGTGTACTGAATTACATTGAACGAAAATACCTGGAGTCGGAAAATGACTACTCTCGGGGTAAGTGGGCTGGTTTCCTGAGGGAGATTCCATGCCCAGCCTGTGAAGGGGCAAGGCTCCGCCCAGAGGTCCTAGCTATCAAAGTTGCAGACACATCCATCTCCGCTGTTGCAGCAATGAGCCTCGGGGAATGCGTTGAGTTTTTTGCAAAGCTAAAGCTTGGAAAGCGCGATGAGAAGATTGCGGCTCAGGTACTAAGGGAGATACGAGCGCGCCTTGATTTTCTTATGTCCGTTGGACTTGACTATCTGTCTCTGGAAAGAGCGGCGGGTTCTTTATCTGGTGGTGAAGCGCAACGAATTCGCCTTGCCACTCAGATTGGATCAGGTCTGACGGGAGTTCTTTATGTCCTGGATGAGCCATCTATTGGATTACATCAACGTGATAATCGAAGACTTATCGACACACTTATCAAGCTCAGAGAGCTTGGAAACACACTTGTAGTTGTAGAGCACGACGAGGACACAATTCGAACTTCGGACTGGGTGGTTGACATCGGACCAGGAGCTGGAATCAATGGTGGCCGCGTAGTTCACTCAGGAACCTACAAGCAACTTCTCGCCAACAAAGAATCTATTACTGGGGATTATCTCTCGGGTCGTAAGAGTATTGCTTTACCAAAGTCTCGTCGCCCGATTGACCCTAAGCGGCAAATCACAGTGGTCGGTGCAAAGGCAAACAACCTGAAGAATTTGACAGTGAATTTCCCCCTAGGAACATT